>Ga0157364_1000719_pt1 | contig 24658 bp, 10 predicted proteins | sample AttsexASBM2_FD_111476 | JGI IMG/M metagenome (GOLD analysis project Ga0157364, IMG submission 111476) | Fungus gardens microbial communities from leaf cutter ant in Ribeirão Preto, State of São Paulo, Brazil - Atta sexdens ASBM2 | ecosystem: Host-associated > Fungi > Mycelium > Unclassified ...
TGTCCAGTGAGGTATAGAAAAAGTGAAATATTTGTCTGTGATCTCTGGCGTGTGAAAACTCTTTTGTAATATTTTTAGCTGTATATGTGTGTATATATATATATATATATATATATATATATATATATGCATATAAATCTGTTATATTTGCTATATAATTATATCATTTAAATTAATATGATTAAAAAGTATGATGTAAAAATAAAAAATAAATTTTTCCAGAAAAAGGATCTTATATAAAAAAAAATATATCAATATAATATCAGTTTTATGTATAATATTATGAAAGCATTCTAATATATTCTAATATTAATGCTAATTTTCTTGAAAATAATAATATTTTTTTAATAAATAGTTATACAATTTTATTTTTAGACAATTTAATTTTTAATATATTTTATATAATAATTCTTCTGATCTGTTCGGATTTATTTAACTCAAATATAATTTTTTTCTTACTAATATTTTATTAAAAAATTTTTTATCTTTTAGAACTTTTTATTAACTCAAACGATATAATTATATAGTATGAATAAATTGAATAGATAGATAGATAGATTAAATAGATAGAATAATTTATGTACATTTTAATATTATTGTACAGCAGAGTGATATCCAACCGACGAATCACGAAAGGGACGAGAGACCAGATACTAGTTTATTACCGCCACCGCCTCTCCCAGCTCAGCGCGTCTACTATTCTTACTTCGATCCTCAAAATGAAATATTAGAAGATCAGGATAGGTAAGTTTTATATTTAAAGTAAAATGTTGATTAAATCCCTTTATCATAATAAATCAAAATTAAAGTTGAATAGCGTGATATCCTTAAGTAAACTTTTCTGGACAAACTATGTATATCGGGTTTATGAAAAAGTCTCTTTACAAGTTAGTAAAAAAACTCTTTTAGCAAACCCATATATATTATTTAAAAAAAAAAGATAATTTGAAAAGATTATTTGATAGAGCAATCTTAACTCTAAGAATCTGTATTTTTAATTGCGACACGAAGATTTTTAACGAGCAATAAAGTCAGAATGTTCCTTTTTATTTAATCCATGAGTAACTTAGGAACAAAAATCGTAGGAACATTTTTAAAAATCGATTTTGTAAAGAAAGCTTTAAGTTTTCACGATAGATAGTTGAAAATTGATTGAAAATTTTTTTTGAGTATGTTACAGACTTACAAAGTGAAAAGAAAATTTTTCATTTTTTTTTAACGTAATTTTCTATATGTAAAAATTACAAAACTCACATAAATTCAAAAAATATAGGAACTCTTCGAAAATAGAGATTTCAAGCTTTAAATCTTTTTTAAAATTTAAATTTTTAACGAAGATATTGATAGGGAAAGGTCTTTTTATCAATTTTTAAAAAACTTTCCCTAACTTTATATATATATATAGTTAATATAAATACATATGTTAGTTTTATATATATACATATATAATTAGTTTTTTAATATAACAGCATATATTTATATTTGTATTTCAGGGACCATGACCAGTACCTGACCGAAGCTAAGCGACTAAAGCACAATGCCGATGAAGAGAGCGATCTTACGGCACAAGGCATGATGTATCTAGAGGCTGCTCTGTATTTTCTTCTAACAGGCGATGCGATGGAATCAGACTCAGTTACAGAAAAAGCATCATATACTATGTACAAAGATACTCTTAGTCTTATCAAGTGAGTACATTTTTAATTAAGATGCGTACACGTGCAGTAAAAAGAGGAGAGAGTTTGCTAATTAAAGTGTTTTCCTTTGTTTTACAGATACATCTCGTCGAAATTTAAGAGTCAATCGAACAATTCACCTGAGAATAGCATACACACTAAGCTGGCTATCTTGAGGTGAGTGCATTTCCTCTTCTTTCAATCGTACAAACAATATCGTACAAGCGGACGAATGCGTCTTAAAATTATAATTTGTCTTTCTAGCCTTTGGTGTCAATCACGTTTGTATTCCAAATTATACAACATGCGCAAACAGGAAATGAAAGAGGTCCAGAAGATCGTCAATGACTTCAATCAAAAGGTGAGTGATTTTTTATTGGATCATAATTATGTTGCCCAATGTGATAATTATTTCAAACATATTACAATCCTCATTTTATTACGATCTATAACTATCCTAGATATAAATCGGCCCTAGATATAAATAATATAATTCTAATTCTTGAAAAATGTATTTCAGCAATCTCAGCAATCAGCAGCTCAGATAATACCTGCTCAGGCGGAAGGACAGGGCACGCCTTCTCTTTCGCCAACACCATCGCCCGCTGGTTCTGTAGGTTCCGTCGGTAGTCAAAGTTCCTCCGGATATAGTAGCAGTGGACAACAACAACAACAACAACAACAACAACAACAACAACAACAACAACAACAGCAACAACAACAACAACAACAACAACAACCACCACCACCACCGGTACAACAACCACCGATACAACAACCACCGGTACAACAACCACCGGTACAACAACCAACGGTCAATGGCCATATTAGTGTGCCATTGCAAGTCTTCAATGCGATGGTAAAGCAAAATCAGTGTTCAGGCTTACTTATGAATGGCCACGACCTATGGGACCAGGCAATAAAGCAGGCGAGACAGGAAGAGAATAGAAGTACGTATTGGAAAATAAAACACATCAGATGAATCTCATTTTGATTTATATAATGACCGGCTTATTTTTTTGCGTTATTAGGCTTTTTCATCGACTTGGATCGAAGATTGGGACCCTTGACATCGTATAGCTCGCTACGTGAGCTTGTGCGTTACGTTCAAGCGGGTATAAAGAAATTGCGAGCTCTCTGACCACAGTGGCATAGCCCCCGACCACCCACTCCAAACTACGTTACCTCCCTTCCACAAAATATGGTCACTTATCCGACCATGTACACGTAGTTGCATAGCGTCGTTACGTCGGTCACTGTGACTTGTTCATCAACAGCCGGCGATGGAAAATGAGAAGGTGCGATAGCGATGATACAGCAAAATCATGGACTATTTTCTTTGTAAGAAATGGTCTCGGGGAAGGGAGGGAAGGGGTGCAACGATTGGGTGAATCGATAATGGGGGGGTCACAGCAATCTAGAAAAAGGAGAGAAAACGAGAGCAACTCGTGAGATTCTCCTTTAGTCGGACGACGTAGGGGCATTCTTGATATAAATTTAGCAGCAAGTTTATAGTCAATTGCAAAGCGCGTGCCTGAGGGGGCGAGGGGAAAAGCGACCGATCGAGAGAGAAGTCGCTTTATCTTACCATGGTGCATAAACAAACCTCGTGCACTTTGTTAGAGCACGTGTTACTTACTCTCGAGGCGCAATGAAGAATCGTTAAGCGGAGATGATATCGAGACGCTCGCGAGTGCATTAGATTTCTAGCAAGCCGCAGTGATAACTCGTCTATTTTTTCCGAGGTGTCCGCTTTTGTAAATTAATGCATAGATATCGACACTGGAGGGAGAGGAAGAAGGGAGGGAAGAAGGAGGGATTAGGAAGAAAAACCGAATACGAGAAAAGAGAAGTAAAACCACTGATGGGGTAGAAAGAAGTGCCACGTATAAGCGCCCGTGTGTTCTCGCTTCACGGTGCGCCCGCAGCCGACGTTACCTGAAGCATGAGTATCGTTTCGGCGATTCAAGTGCGATGAATATAAGGGATATACCTATTTAATATATATAGTTTATTACCTATATAAATATATATAAATAGTTATAAAGATAAGAATATATTTAATAACGCGAAAAGAGATAAAGCATCTCGCGCGCCGGCGCCGCGTTTCAGTATAGGGGAACAGATGACAGTTGTATTCGCGAATGTGAGGAGATATCGTGATAACATGAAAAAGAAAGGGAGATAGAAGAGCAAGATTAGAATGACTTCGATGGAGGGATACGCGAGCAACAGGATCAACAACCAGAATCAAGCGATAATGCTATAGTTAAACTATAGTTTTAACGTTTGCGTGCGAAGCACACAACTCTTTTTTGTAGATAGATGGGGGAAGTAATTTAGATTAGAGTAATTAATATGCAAACAAGAAAAGCAGTAACAGATGCGATTATACCAATACATATTATTTACATTACCTAGAGTTAATCGGGAAAATAAGTAGAGGTTCTAGTGCGATTGAAAAGTAAAGGAGAAAAAAATAATAGTATACACACATATACCAATAGCATAATTTAATGAAACGCAAGCGAGGGAAGAACAAAGCGAGGTAAACGCACGTTAAAAATTAGAAGGTGAACAATGGCAAAATGTATTTGCGAAGAATAAGTGACAAATATAATATTCGAGATTACTACTCGCAAATAAATTTCGCCTGGAAGAGGTGAATGTCCCTCTTGCGCGCACGACATGAGATGCTAATGGAAAAATAATGAGAAGAACAGGCGCAAGCGGATAAGCAAGTTGCTCATGTGTATATTTTTGTAAATAGATATTTGTGAGTGCCGCCGTCTTGAGGGCGACCTACCGTTGTTGAGTTTGCGGTAGATCGGCCCGCCCCAATTTTTGCTACCACAGATCTTGTCGAGAATCGGATAAGAGATTATAAATAGGGAAAAAAGAGATATGAGAATACATAACGAATCGACACACGACGAAATGTCCGTTGAATTTAGTTTCAAAAGAGAAATATGCTCTCCGTGCTTTTTTTTCCTTTGAGAACGGCATTTACGTTATTCTCTAGATTTTCTGATCTGTTTTCCGTTTTTTTACGATCGCTTCTCGATTGGAAAATCTTATTTAATCGAAGAAAATTCTAAACGTGCGTCGCGGCAGCTTCGTTGTTCCCAAATTTACCGGTGATTTGATTCACCTCACTTTTCAAACGCATCTTTTCCCCCGCATTCGATCGATAAAGATTCGAGTAGATTGCGATTTAGCAGCGGGAAATAACGTGAATGGCACTTCAGAGTTTCATTTTCTCGATAAAACGAAATTTGACGAAACGAATTAGTGAAGTTTGAATCCATAAATCGAAGAGATTCTTATCAGATCTGAGATCAACAATCCGTAGTTTAATACATATCCTAAATTTAATTCTCCTAAGTGATTAATATCGCCCAACCAGAGGATGTGACCGATAGGCATACTCTGAGACCGTAGGACCAATTATTATTTGTATAACTGTTACAATAAAATTATATTGCCCCATTGCTGACGTTCTGTTGGCAATGCCAGAAAAGATGAACATAAAAGAAAAACGCAGGCGGATTGGCGGGATGACGATGGCCCATAGTTATTAAGCGCGGTCCAATGGTTCACGGGATACAATTTTATATTTCACGAGTGCGGTAAGGGATAAAGAGAAGAGAAAAAAAAATAAATAAAATTTTAAAAAAGGAAAAGAAGTCTTAAGGAGCTTCGAGAATATTTTCGAGACACATATTTATAGCAGATACATATATCAGGCCCATTTTCTCGCCAGGCCGACCGCCGAAAAAAATGAATGAAATGCAAAATTTGAGATATCAAATCGCAAGTTCGATGTGATTTATCGAGGAAATGAAAATAAATATGGAATATTTATTACGATTGCATGCAGAGGATGAGTTTGCGACGAGTGGAAAAAGAGATTGTTGGTTTATGTAAATAATTATCGGTTTTTAGGTAGATTTTTCTTTTTATAATGTTCTTTTCGATAATTTCGGGCTGATGTATGTTCCTGTATGACTTCCAAAGATAAGTAAAAGGTGCTGTCCGTAAGGGTGCCGCGTAAAGCAGCAGCGAATTTAGATCAGAAAACACATTCGTCTCTTTTTAGTTCTTTTTGCTTTTTTTCTTTTGATCCCCTCTCCCCCTTTTTTCTATATCGATCAATGTAGTTGCATCGTCAATGGAATTGCGTCGCTCGATATTTTTTGCTACAATTCTATTATAAACTATTATTAAACTCATCGTTACTGTTATTGTTAACATTGACGATATTATTGGCGATAGACAACAGTAAAAGTAATAATGATAGATATAGATGGTAATAATTAATAATAGTAACAGTAACGATGTTACTATTTACTATGTAATGGTTATTATGTTACGAATAATATTATATCGTTATTCTTTCTTTGAGATATTTTAACGAGTGAGAGCGCATAAGACGAAGTGATGCGTGAAGGGTGGAATGCGGAGACATTGCGCGTCGCGCACACAGAATGTACATTATTCCTACTCATTGCGAAGCTGTGGAGGTTTCAATCGGGCAGACATGGTCGTGCGATAGATATCGCCCTCGTATCTGTAAAAGACCTTAATAGAGAGAGTTTGATTGCGCCGTTTGATTTTGGTCTTCTTAGCCTCTACCCCTCCTCACACCCTCACGCCCTTACCACACCACTCTGTACTTGTAAAATATTTATACATGTGTATATATGTGTGTACATATATATGTGTATGTATACATATATATACATACATATACATACAACACATTGCGTGTACATACACATATAAATATGTAAGGAGACGAGAAGTATACATACACGCAATTTTAATTATGATTATATTATATATTACATTAATAATTATTACATTGATGATTATACGCAATAATTATTTTCCTATATTCGTACAGGACGTATTGTGTACTATCCAATTTTTCTGAATATGAAACGGGTGTTTTATCGCCGTTAGATTGTACTGCTCCATCCGTCGTGATTGTGCCAAAAGAAAATGATGAAATGTTATGCGTTACGCGAGTTCGCATCTTCGCACAGCCACATCGATTGTTTTTAAAGCAAGTTCACATTATTCTTCGCATATTTTCATCATTGAAATCCTCCGATAATATTATAATAAGAAATGGATGAGTTCCTTTGATTATGTTTTTGTTCACAATATAAAAAGGCTCGATTTGAAATATCCTTATTTATCAAGATTGATAGCAAAAAATATTTTTTAAAAAACATAACATTGTATTGTTTTTTTAAATATATTTTTAATATTTTGAATATGTTTTAAATACTATTAAAAAAAACATATTTAAGACATGTCCAATCGACACAAACTAAAAGTAACATAACGTCAAATGTTATAATTTCATACTTCGCACTGTAATTGTTAAATAACATCTTGAGTTATATTACATTTATATTGTGGAGTACCAAATTGTAGCATTGATGCTATGTTACTTTTAGTTTGTGTCGACTAAGTATTGTTTATCAACTTTGCTATTTACAAAGCTTTCGATCAGATGAACTACAAATGTAGATTAGTTGAGAAATTATATACAATTTTATGTTAATTATTATAACACAATTATTCATTAATTAATTATTAAATCACCAAATTAATTAAATTTAATTTATCATTGAATTTATTATGTTTAGCTCATTTAAAAATTTAATACTTAATTGTATTACATGACATTATAATTACGTATTATTTATATTGTATATATACTCATATATATACATATATATATATATATATATATATTAGGTGTAGTAAAAAGAAATCCATTATTTTTGCATGAAATTGAATGGAAAAATAATGGATTTCTTTTTACCTAATATATAATTTTATATATATATAATTTTCCTTTTACAATTATTAAAATTACATATCTTCTATTCTCTCATATTCGATTGTGATAAATTTTAGATCGTTTAGTCCTATCCAAAAAGTAGTTTGAAATCAAGCTCGTGTAGAGAGCGAATGGCTTCGAAGATGCGATTCTATTTCGAATAATGTAACAAGACGGGCGGGCGAATGGACAGGGCGATTTAACGGCGGCGTATTTTAAAGTATGCGAAGTAATCGTATGCTGTTGTATCGAGCAATGCACAAATAATTGCGTTGACTATGCGTTCATAACGATGACACAACACGTATACTGCATGGACTTCGCATACAATGACGAGGGTAAAAACGAAAAGAGATCTTCTCCACTCTCCATCCCCCTTTATGAGATATCATCTATCCGTTTGGCGTAGGCTTCCAATGCGTGTCACACACAGGTTGATCACTAATGAAACGAACGGAAATCGATTTCTTTATTACCGTTTTTGTTGTGATATTTGCGACATTGCTTAAGCCTGTTCTACAATAGAATTGTAAATTGTAAGTCGTAAAAAATTGGCCAACCACAATTAAATATGATAATAATAAATGATTATGATTGATTAATTTCTTATGGCTTATGACTTTGTGACTCTATTGTAGAATAGGTTTTAAAGAAATCTACCCTTTCTTCGTGCCATGTTTCGTCGATCAAGCAATTTACACGACAAAAGCGACCGTTTCTAATTGGAATTACAACATGTGACATACACGTATTGTATATTACATATAGATATATATATATATATATATATATATATATATATATATATATATTCTCTAAATTTTTTTGGAGTAAAATCTCACTCTAAAGATTGAAAATTAAGCTAGTCTTGGAAAAGAATAATTCAATTTTCAATTTTTGAGAGTTAGATTTTATTAATCATTATTTAAAGTTTTAGCTGAAAAATTGATTTATGGCATTTGCTATAAATTATTCTTTGTTTCAAAAACCTTTTAAATTTATATACAATGCCAGTAATCAATAGATAACAATACAGGTAAAAGAATTGCAAATAAATAAAAACTAAGTGTCTAATATTTTTGACCAATACATACATAATACATACGAACACGTTATATTGACTAATTACACATTTATTGGATGTACTCAACGAATCGTTTATTGACAAGTAGACTGACAGGCGGAAGATAGCTGGAAGGATAGATGGGAGCGAAAAGAAGCAGGCAAAATTCATTAGAGAATTGAAACGAGGGGGAGAGGAGTCGGAGGATACGTGAATAAGTAACCGCACCAAGGAGAGACCAAATTATATCACTTAATGAGATATAATTACCTATTTGCTTTGTATTTATTTTAATCGTTAATTAATTATTGTATTTATTGGCGCGGAGGCTGATACGCATATGCATAATTTTCGGGAGACACGTTAATCACATGAAAACACGCACACATACGAATGTGCTCGGCCGAGTCACTATCACCCAGATTATCCGAAGAAATCTTTTAATTGTTATAAAAAAGCTTTGATGTTTATTCTTGTTGAGCAAAGTGACTCAAGTACAGAACGACTGAAGGGATAGACTCGCATGTGAACCATCGAACCAAAAGAATCTCTCTTCTATTTTCTTTCTATCGTTCTTTTTATGTAATAGAGATCGATCAGCAGAAAGCGTTAAAGTGTCACGCGTGATTTAGCAATGCGTGATTTATAACAAAATATAACGATTTAAAAATTTAATATCGTGGGACTGAAAAAAATTCACGTTTTTCTACAAAATTATATTGGACGTAAATGTTAAAAACTTGTCATTATTGATCGTTAAAGTATAGAAAAGTGTATTAGAGTTTGATTTATTTTGATGCCACTGCGATCGAACTTTACTATGCCCAAATTTGGGATCATGCAAAAAATATATTGCGTTAATTATGTAAATAATGAAAAATTTATTACATTTCATGCGAATCTTTTTAACTATTTTAATGATATATTGTGAACAATGATTAACATTTTCGGCCGTGCGCATTGTTCATCGTAGCAATACAACTTCCTCGTTAATTGCGAATTATTTATTTCGTCGTTGGTATACACATACACAAACAACATTTTCGACATTGTAGCGGAGGGAAGGAAGTACAAAATTTACACATAGCGAACGCACGAAGTGACTTGTAATACTCCTTCGACGAATGTATCTTGTAAACGTTCCAGATGCCTCACCTTGTACACCAAGTAATCAATATAAACACAGAACTTTAATAGTTATACTATTCCATCCCCCTTTATTACTCACGTTGCCAAAAAGAAATTCCGTGCGAATTGTCATAAAAAAAAAAGAGAGAAAGGACGATCGAGATGAGTCGTTCCTCGTCAACGTACTCTTCTTTTTTTTTCAATTTCCTTTCGAGAAATCTCACCAATTTATTTTCGGTCGATCGTAACGCGAGTCGAAGACTATTTCTTGATTCTATTTTAATTTTGCTCCGTATGCGTCTGATCAGCTAATATTTTTTGTCACTTTGTACACATTTCATTTTTCTTTTTGCTTTGCGAAAACGTGTTGCAAAAAACGCTTATTTTTTTAATGAATCAGCGCAGCCTTTGACTCTTACACCATATGCAAAGAGAGGAAGACAAAATAATAATAAAACGTATCACGTGAGACAACGGCGACAGGGGAGATAAAACGTGGGAAGAGAAAGACCCGTGACAATATATACATATACATATATATATCTATATATTTGCGAGATATTTTGTGAAACAGGGCTTTTTTACCTATTTTATAGTAATCTCAGCTTAAACGGATTGAGAGAGTGGGAGCGAAAGAACGAGAGAGAGAGAGCGAGAGAGAGAGAGAGAGAGAGAGGGAGAGAAAGAGAGAGAGAGAAAGCCTTTACTAAAAATAATAAATTAAAATGATGTGACGAGGATGTTGTCATGAAATGACGTATTAAGCAGTTGATGAGTGGTCTGTAAATGCGTACATACATAGCATAAATGCCGTCGTTTAATGGGGACGGTTTTACTACAACGTGTACCCTATATTTTTGTTTATGTTTTGCGCCTTAGATTTAGCATTATTACTATTATATTCTAATTATTATTAATTATTTTGATTATTCTATATTATGTTTAAGATTCTTATTAATTATTATTATCATTGTGTATATGGTATAAATTGTAAAAAGGAACATATTTACTATATCATATTCATTTTACGGGGTCACTCCCCCGAATGAACAAATTGTTTAAACTAAAATGAAGGAATAAATAAAATATTGACCAAATTAAGAGTGGAGTTCTTTTCTACCGACCTCTCTCTTATTCATTCCTCCATTATATTATTTACAAGTATATAAGATATGTATTCACATTGGTAAATTATATGAGACCTTTCGAATCTATGTTTCTTTTAAGATTCGCAAATCATAGGTATCTATATTTTAACAACGATTATATCTACTATACTATAATTTTTTTTATATATATGACACTAGTCTGCCAATTGGTATATATATATATATATATAAAATTTGTTCCCGATGCTTTTCTATGAACGTTATGAAAACTATTAAAATCATCATTTTTTTGCCTTTGGCATTATTTTTTTTTTCTTCAAAATTGTGACATATGAAAATAGACAAATATGAATTTGTGTTCAACACCCAAAAATGTACCAAAAATTAAAATGATTAAAAAAGTTTTTTCAGCGCAAAGTATTAAACAGCAGCTCCAACAAATATAATCAGGATGCAAATGTCGAAACAGCATTTTCAATTAAAGACTGAAGAGTATGATATAAAAGACAAACAATCAATCATCTATACTTGTCAGCTAGTATCTTCTTATTTCTTTCTTTTTCTTTCTTATTCGTATTTTTTCGTATTTTAAATAAATATTCTACATTTAATGAAATATTTTATATATAATTTATATATAATTTTATATATAATTTTATATATAATTTAAATATATATATTGCATTTATACATATTATTTGTTTTGTGAACACGTCATTATATTTAATATTTAATTAATATTTATTATATTTAATATTTATTTTAATATTTAGTTAAAGACATACATATAATTTATTGTCTATATTATATATATTTATAATTATATTTTATTGGTTTTTAAGAATAATTTCAATTTTATCTATCACAGTATTACTCATAATGTAAATGTAAAAAAAAATAAATTTTTAAAGTTATGATTTATTTTACTTGTTCCTAATTGCATTTAAATGCCGATTTTTGAGAATTAAAATTTTTGCAATTTAAAATCCCGAATTCTTGAAAATTAAAATATTTTAAAATATTTTAAAATATTCTTATTAACAATGAAAATATTTTTGGAAATTTCGAAAAATTTTTAGAATTTCTGTCCGCTACAATATACGACTCTATTCAATCTTAATGAGAAAGTATCATACTCATAATGTTTATATAAACATTTTATCAACAATATATTTTTTTGAAGATTAATTTTGTCTCTTTTCAATTATATATAGTCGTTGAATTTATTTTCATCATATCATGTTAATGAGTATATGCGAAGTATGAGTATATATAAGAAACGATAAAAAACAATAACGCTTAGTTGAACTATATATGAGAAATTTTTTAAAAGATGTTAAAGACTATAGATTATAAACTATGGAGAGTGCTTTTAGAACACATCGCACGTTTATCCTTTTCACCTTTTTATAAATACAAGCAGATATATAAACTTGTATATAAACAGCATTCGGAACATTAATTTAATTTACTTGTCCTTTTTCCATTATACATTTTGGTTGTGGATAAATTCAAAAAAACGGAATTACAATATCTTTAAAATCTTAATCTAAAATCTTTTGTATCTTTAATTATCAGGATATTTGTAAAATATGTTTCGACATCTCGTGGTGATAGCGGCACTCGTCGTATTCAACGTTTCATTTCGAAGGTAAGCATGTATAAACGTCGATTTGCGATAAATATTTCAACAAAATATTAGAACAAATTTCTAAAATGTATGTAATTTGCATGTCAGAATAAAATGGACAAGAAAACCAAGAATATAAATAGAGAAATATCGCGTGCAAATTTTTCGAATATATAATACTCCATTATTTCTAAAGATAAAGATGTTTAACGTTTCCTTTGATTTGTAAATTTTTGTAATTTAAAATCGAATCATACGATGCTCGATTTCTTGAATGATAAGCATATATGCATACTTTGATGCATACAGTCTAATGTTTAACAAATCACACTATGAAATTAACAATTGTTCTTTTAAGTGACATAAGAACAGAGAAATGTGAGAATTGACATTTAAAGTAACTAATCATTATTTGATGCGAAATTGAAAATATAGATAGCATTTATTTCTTAATACTAACTGGTTGAAGCTTTAATAATTTTCAAAAATAAAAAATAATTTGCAGATGATTAATGAATTCGTATATATCTTATTATGCGATATTTGTATATTGGCGTATATTTGTATATATGACACATACATACGTCAATATGTATATGTAAAATAGAATATGGAATTTTATTTATTTTTGTTTCAAGAATTCTTTTGCATAAGATAAACTCCCGGCGAAGAGCGATTGATATAAATTTTGATCGACTGACTCGTGCAGCTGATATTGCAAGGCAACCTCTGTTTAGTGATGGGGGGATATTGCATACTATGGTAATATTACAATTGGAACTCCACCGCAAGTGTTTAATGTACTTATAGATACTGGTTCCTCAGATCTCTGGATACCATCCATAATCTGTACTTTCAAATTAAACAGCCGTGCTTGTAGTAAGTATACTATAACATCGTTATAGCTTCAATATTCCATTATTTGCAAAAGTATTCTTTATATTTAATATTATTGTATATATAAAAATAAATTTTATTGCTTTTTTTTATTTTAATGATTGACGTAGAACGGTAAAAATATAGAATAGAAATGTAGAATTGTTTTCTACCATATTTCAAATAAAATTTTTTGAATAATTTAAAATATAAAAGTTTTAATGCTTAAAAAGTTAAATTATTGAGCAGATAAATATTATGGAACTGAGTTTTTCAATTACGTATGATTTAATTTAGATATTTGTCACGCTTATGTTCTCATAAATGATTTTTACATGATTTTATAAATCATGTATTAAAGTAAAAAATATAAATATTCATACATTTGATGATTTAAACTATTATTAATTATACACATCACATTGATATAGAAAAATTTATTTCTAAAATTTGTAATACATAAATTGATTTACTTTTACGTATTACACAGTGACCCATAATAATTATGATAACAGAAAATCCAGCACATATAGACCAGATGGTAGATCTTTCGGAATTCGATACGGTAATGGTGCTGTTGGCGGACATTTATCAACTGATGTAATGAATGTGAGTCGTCATCAAATAAATAATTCTATTTAGTCCTAATTATTAATTATAAAAATGTTCTAAAGAAACACATCACTTTTTTTTTATAGATTGCAGGCCTTGATGTTCAAAATCAAACTTTCGGAGAAGTAACAGAGCAGTACGGAAGATCCTTCGAATATGCAAAATACGACGGAATTTTGGGTCTGAGTTATCCAATATTATCTCCTGAAGGAGTGATTCCACTTTTTTCCAACATGATTAATCAACAGCTAGTGAAGAATCCAATTTTTAGTTTCTATATTAAACAGCACGTATTTCTGTATACATTACGCTAAAAAATATTTTTTCTCTTAAATAGTTTGTCTTCTCGTACACATTTATCTTTTCATATTAAACAATGTAATCCACACAGAAATCCTAATGTCAAATGGGATGGTGAACTGATATTGGGAGACTCCGATGACAGGTTATACTTAGGCGATTTTACATATGTTGATGTTACCCAAAAAGGATATTGGCAATTTACTTTGGATAAGTACGTTATTATGTTTAAATTGCACGTCAGTTACAAATTATATGCCAGATAAATATTAATGCTATTCCACTGTAGGATTAAAATGGAAGATAAGATTTTATGCGAGAATAGTTGTCAAGCTATTGTCGACACGGGTACTTCTCTAATAATTGGACCATCAACAGATATCACAATTATTAATAGACGGATAGGAGCTGATCATAATAATTTTACGAGAGGAATATTTGTAAATAGTGACACTTATTTTACAACGGCAATTCTCTTTTAATATTAAATAATTTAATAGATTATTGAAATATATTAATAGAAATTTGATATATTATTGATTATACTAACACAATTTATTTTACTAATACTAAGCTTTGTTTAAAGGTGAACTGCAACAAGACTTATAATTTGCCTATTATCGATTTTATCGTAGGTGGTTTTAGAAAACTCAGACTTTCTAGTGAAGATTATATTATTAAGGTAAATATCTTCAAATATGTGCGATTTAAATTTTCTTAGAATCGAAATGTCATGTCATATTTGATTCGTTGTAGGAAATATATAACAATGAGATGGTGTGTATGAGCGCCTTTGTGAGTGACTATCAGTATAAGGGCGATCCAGCGTGGACTTTGGGCGATGTATTTTTACGTCGGTATTATACCGAGTTCGATATGAAGCATGACCGGATAGGATTTGCCTGTATAGTATAATGTATAATAAGAAATTCGTTTCTCTTCACACATTTTTATAGATAAATGTTGAAAGAGCTAAACTACAATAATAGGCGAATTATTAAGATAAAGTTTATAGAATAATAATTCCTAGGTTTATTACCTTACGAATTTTTTGTGATTCTTAGATATGTATGATACTTTGCGAAAATCGCAACAGAAATGTATATATAATATTATTTTTATTAATGATTTAGTACAATTTATTTGTTTAGCATAATATTGTGTTATGACATGATATTATGAATATTTCGAAGTATTAAAATAAAGTATACATTCCTGTCATATATTGTAGCTATATTGATTTCATATACCGACCCTTCAATTTTACTTAAATGTGATAATTCAAAAAGTACTATTTCATAAACATTTGTCTTTTATATAAGTATCATTTTTAATATTTTTTATTATAAATATTATAAATTTGCATTTACATAATATTTTAAAAATTTACATAATATATAAGGAACTATTACAGATAGATACTGAACAAAACGATGAAAAAAGATAATTGGACCGATATAAGAACTGGAATTTTTCAACACTAAAATTGCTTTTAAGTTACAGAAATTAATCATAATACAATATCACAATGAAAAATGTCTAACTCAATAATAATAAAAGAAAATGAACTAGAATAGTAATAGTTAAACGTTCTGTGGAATGTGTCATTTATACAATATTTTCTCATTTTTCTCGCAAGAATCGATTTAGCTCATTAGTATAATGAGACTAAATTTTATGGATGTCATATGATTATGTTAACTTGATCTTGGATTTAATAATATCTTGATTCTTATAGTATAATTAGTATCTCTTATATAAGCAATGTTTGTTAAATTCTTAATAAATTCCTTACATTTTTTTCTTATGTGACCTCTGCGTAGCGCGATACCATTACGGAATTTAGCATTCGTTTTAATTGATCCGGTTTCATCTTTATTATGATTAATTGAATCTTATAATCCTTAAAAGATCGCTTTATCGAAAACCAGATTTTTTTGTATATTTTATTTATTTTTAAAGAAAATACAGTATTTGCCGTATAAATTCTTTAGATAATATCTAATAATTAGATAATAATACAGTTTTGTACACAAATAATATTAGAGACTTTCTGCTCTTGTACATTTGTTAATTAACTTATAATTGCTTATTAGCTTATAATTAGTTCTAAAGTCTATTTTTTAATTTATTAAACATACTTTTTGGATGTATCTCATGATGCGAAAGTTCTAACAGAGTTCTAATTAAATGTTAATTATGAGTATTTTGTACATGTTTATAACGTATGTGCATAGTGACAATAATATATTTTAAGTCAGCATAATATTTTAAAATGCTTTTATATAATTTATGTAATAAAAATAAAATAAAGTAACAGACAAAAATATAAAATTTTCCATTTTAAGGTAATCTAAAATTAATATATTTACAATGTGCTTTATCAAATGGAATGAAAATATCCTTTTCATATTGTATCACCATTTGCATAAGCCTATGATATCAAAGAAAACAATACCTTCGAAGATTAATATTTCGTTTGTTTTTCATTAATCATTGAATTTATTAAAATACATAATCACTAATATTATACGTATAGTCAAAATATGTGCGAAAAGAATTTTTTTTTAAATTAATTAGAAATTAGATTAATGAAAAGAACTATTATAATCGCTTTTAGAACATTTTACGGCTTTTTTTGTCCTTCTCATACTTTTAAATAAAAACATGTACATATATAAACTCGTATCATGACGCTTTGCTTTTCATAGCGCTGAGAGAGCACTACTGTGTCTCTAGACATAAGCAGCATCGTATATACAATATATATATATATATATTAGGTGTAGTAAAGAGAAATCCATTATTTTTGCATGAAATTGAATGGAAAAATAATGGATTTCTTTTTACTACATCTAATATATATATAAGCGCTAATGATTTTGTTTCTTTTCTGTTGTGCGATTTGCCTGATTTGAAAAAAAGTTATAATGTTTCTGAAACTTTCTTGATTTTTGTAGTTTTAATCATCAGAGAATTTGGGAAACATGTTTCGTTTTTTTGTTGCAGTCGCAATATTTGATCGACGCGAAATTGTTAAGGTGAGCAAGTGTAAATTTCATTGATAATAAATGTTATGATTATTATTATTAGCACAAATCTGTAGAAAAATGCTTATGTATAATACTTGCAATACTTTGTCCGAGTAAAATCAGCAGGTAAAGAAGTTTGAGATTTGCATTTTTATCGTCTTTATCATACACATCTTAAATTACATAAGCATGACGAATGAAGTAATTTACATTAAAAGATCTAAACTTTATTCTGATGTGTGAAATAAATTTAATGATAGCAATTACTTCTTAATATCAAAATATTGAAGCTAATTCTTAAAAATATACAATATGATTTGAAGATGATTTTTTCAAAATTTATTTGTACGTATGTTGTATGATTTATATGTATATGCATATTATTCGCTTAAGTGGTACGTACAGGTATACGTATAATATAAATTAAATTTTCTTTATTGCTTTTTAAGAATTCTATTGTACAAGACACATTCTATATATTCAAAAATCTTTGAGAGGATATCCATCGTCGACAGAGGTTACTTTGATTCCGAATATTGGCATTGTAAAGCAATCTCTGTTTAATGATTATAATTTTGTGTACTATGTCATTATCACTCAATTGGAACTTCACCGCAGAAGTTTAAAGTACAAATTGACACTTCCTCAGATTTCTGGATACTATCCAAAAAAATGTCGTTTTAGTTGCTATAAATATGGCTTTCAAAATTAACAGAAAAACTCATTGAAAAACTATAGTGCATGTAATATAGGTTTTAGTACTATACTAGCAGTGAATTTTTGAATAGTCTGTATCATATATACATCGCTATTTCTTTGATATTCTATTATTTAAAATGCTTATTAATATCATTATCAAAATTAACAATCAAAATGTGATTTGTGATATTATTTCCAGTTTTAGTTTATGATTATACTTTAAATTCGGGAAATTGAATTAGAGCGTAGTATAGAATTTAAAATTGTTTTCGGAAATTTTACATATAAAGCATTATTTAGCACTAAATTCATTTTAATTATTTTAAAAACTAAAATATTTCTTTTATTTGATTTATTCTTTGGTTTAAATTTCACTTATAATCATTTTATTATTTATACAAATATATTTGTATTTAATATTCTTATTGCACATATGAAAATAATTGGTTTTTATTTTAATAAATATTAAGTATGATTCCAGAGAATTGTATCTCTCTATTCACATTTCACGTAAAATTTTTTAAACGGTTTAAAGTCTGAAAGTTCTAAGACTTTAAAAATAAAAATTAAAAATTAAATAGACAAATATTATGGAATTATATATGTTCAAAATCAAGTAGTTTATTCTGTTTATTGTTTGTTTATTTATTTTATTTCATGCTTATTTTGTAAATATACAAATGATCTTTGATAGATCTAAAATGCAGCTCATGTATTAAAGTAAAAAATATAAATATTAATTAAAATATTTGATTTAAAATATTATTAATTTACACACAGTGTAATGAAGAAAATTTCATTTCTAGAATATTTGATAATAACTGATTTATTTTTACGTACTATTTTTTACAGCGTCACGTAATAGATATGACAATAAAAAATCCAACACATACACACCAAATAATATTCTGTTCAATATTCCATACATCAGGAATAGTGGATATCTACTGATGTAGTGAATGTGAGTAATTATCAGGCAAATCTTATTCCATTTCAATTACATTTTATAAAGATTTTCTACAAAAAACATTAACTTTGCAGTTTGCTAGCCTTGATGTTCAATATCAAACATTTGGAGAAGCGATAAGCAAATTGGGATTCAATTTTGTCCATTCAAAATTTGATGGTATCTTAGGAATGATTAGGATGGTATCTTGGGTTATCTCGAGATATCTTCCGGAAGGAATGACCCCCGTTTTTATAAACATAATAGAACAAGGCCTGGTAGAGTTATCAGTTTTTAGTATCTATATAAATCGATATGTCTAATAATATTTTTAAATAGTTTGCCTTTTCTTTTATACAAAATTTATCTTTCCATATTAAAAAAATATTATCTTTCTATATTATCCTTCTATATAAAAATATAATGTGTACAGAAATCCCTTATACTTGATAGACGGTGAATTGATATGGATTCAAATTTCGCTCGTTATGAAGGCGAGCGTTTACGTACGTTATCTGCAAAGGATAACTAGCAATTTAACATGAACAAGTACATGATTATTTTCTAAATTATGCGTATGTCGATTTATATAGATTACATTGGACAATCGAATTTAATTTTTTTCTTTTTATCGTGGATATGAACAGAAATTTCGAATTTTTTGTCTGTTGAACATGAATCAATTTGTTTAATCTTTTTGACGTCATTTTTTTAAAATTATGACGTAATAGTCAAATTTTAACAATAAATTCGTATTTAGCAGACAAAAATACTATTTGAGAACGACTATTTGATTATTATTGCAAGATGGCACTCGACAGTGATTATCTGAATATTAATATTTACAAGACAGATTATTAATACTTATAATATATTATGTAGTAATATATTATATAATATATTACTAATACAATTAATATATTATGAAACTCAAAACTAATATTCAATTCAATTTGACATATTTATTATCACAAAATTAATAAGAATTGGCTGTTTTAATACATTCATTAGGATATATCTTCATTGTTGCCTAATTATATATCATCTAATAATTATTAATGCTGTCATAAGATTCAAATAAGAGGTAGCACGTATGCGTGAATGATTGTCAGCGATATGCGCACCTCCGATTTAGTAGGACGACATCATGAAACATCGCTACTATTAACGAACTGATCGGAGTTATTGCTTCCAACAACGAAACAATTGTAAATAATAGATAACAACTGTTCGCAATAGCATTCTCTTTCAATATTCTAAAATAAATTACTAAATTCTAAAAAAATAGATAAATGTTTGATATATTACTAATATGGATTATTAATTCTAAGCTTTATCAAAGGTGGACTGCGATCAGATTTCTAATTTGCTCAATGTTGATTTCGTCAGGCAGTCGATAGACAGTAAAATATTCAGTCTCACTAAAGATTATATTTTTAAAATAAATATATATGATCAAATAACTAAAAAAAAAATAACTAAACTTTAGAATAGAAATATTGTTAAAAAATCATTTTTGATTGTTTTAAATTGTTTTATAATAGAAAATATATTATGCTTGTTCAATTTAGTATAGAATAAACAAAGTGAAATGGAATGCAATGTAATGTAAGCTTCTTTCAGAAAAATTATGTAGAAAATCCGATATGGATTTTGGGCAATGTATTTCTTCGACGATATACCGAATTCGATATAGGGCACCACAGAATCTGCCCCTGCAAAATAATTATCGATTGACTTTTCAAGATTACTTCTAAATGTTAGAAGATTTAAATGACATAGTAATAAGAATAATTAAGAAATTTTTTTGAATAATGATTTCTATTCATAACTTATTTTCCATTTATAATTTATTTATATATTATTTATATATTTCAAATACATTTCCTAAACAACATTATTCTAAAATAAGTAAAATATAATCTTATATGTATGACTTAAGTATATATTATCTGTTCTTGATTTTGAGAACACGCTTACATATTTCATTAAGGATATTAATTTATTATTCGTATTTTATATATTTATAATTATATTCTAGTGAGTTTTAATAATATTTCAATATTTATATAAACATAATGTTGTTATATCTATCATAATCTTATTTATAATGTAATTGTAAAAAAATAATAATTTTTTTTAATTGAAATATTTATTTTACTTTGTTTTATTTCAATATTTTGCCGATTATTAAAAATTTAAGTCTTCAGAGCATAAAATCTCAAATTCTTGGAAATGTAGAAAATATTATTGAATTTATTTAAATTTGATCGAAATTCATTAATGAATATATGTGAAATATGCGTATATAAAAAATACAATTTTTAAAAGTATTATAGATTAGCTATTAAGATTGCCTTTAGAACGCTTCGCGCGTTTTATCATGCTTTTCATTCTGTTATAAACACAAGAACGTACATACATAAGCTCGTATATAAACATTGTATTTCTATTTATAAATGGTATTTATATTGGGAGTACTAATGATCGACCAAGTATTGTTTTCTGTTTTGACTGTGAAGAGAAAGACTTTGTGCGAAAGAAAATTACAACGTCTTTAAAATCTTTTTGATTCTTGCAGCTTTAATCATCAGAAAATTCGAAAAACATGTTTCGACTTTTCGTAATGGTTGCCGCACTTTTTGTGCTGATCAACGCGGAATTGCGAAGGTAAGCTGAGTATATAAATGAAGATTTGCGACTAATACTTCAACGATAATTAGAACAAAATGAAATTATGAAAAAACGTACTTTGTATGTCAGATAAAAAAATGAGGTTTTCTTCGAGATTTGCACTTTTTCTTTATCATAAATGAGATAAGTGTCATGGATATAAAATAATTAAATATCATCATGTGATATATAAATTGATAAATAAAGATAGTATTTATTTATTGACATTTATTGAGACTTTATTAATTTTCAAAATTAGAAAGCGTTTGAAGATGATCACTCAATTTGTACATATTATATAATATTCGTATAATCATACATACATAAAATATAATGAAATTTTCTTTATGTTGTTTCAAGAATTTCATTATACAGAACAAACTCCATTCAAAGATCTATTGGCATCGATCGTCGACATCATCGTTTAGTTAGGAGTACTAGCGTTCTAAGGAAATATTTATTTAATGATAACAATGCTTCATACTACGGTCTTATCACAATCGGAACTCCACCGCAGAAATTTAAAGTACTTATCGACACTGGTTCCTCAGATTTCTGGGTAGCGTCTTCAAACTGTGATCTGTACAACGCTGCTTGCTGTGAGTATATCATAAAATTTAACGTCGCTATTTCTTCTTCAATATTTTATTTGTTACATATAAAATTATATTTATATTTAACAATATTATTTTTGCACATACGGAAATAATTTTTATTGCTTTTTCTATTTGAATTATTACACGTCAAAATAATATAATTGAAGTAAAAATTTAGAATAGGGATGATGCTGTAGAATTGTATCTTTTCTATCTATATAGTAAAGTTTAAAATAGGAAAGAAAACCTAAAGATTTTAATGTTAAAAGTTTCAATATTATGAAAGTTAAAATCAGCGAGATAAATATTATGGAGCTAAGTTTCACAATTTATACAATTGCAATTTATTTTATCATGCTTATTCTAAGAGTGGCAAACGAACTTTGCCACAAGTTACAAATCACGTTTTAATGCAAAATATATAAATATAAATATACTTAATGATTTAATAATTGTTAATTATACGTATATTTAAATTAATACAGAAAAATTAATGTCTAGAATTTTTAACTAATGTACTTTTATGTATTCTTTCGTACAGGGACACATAATAGATATGAATATGAAAAATCCAGCACATACGTGGAAAATGATACTTCATTCTATATTTTATATAATAGTGGTGAGGTGTCCGGATATTTATCTATAGATGTAGTGAATGTGAGTCATCATCAAGTGTTCTATAGTTTTAATAATAATTTATTAAAAATTTCCTAAAAATCATTATATCGGTTTCTTGTAGATTGCTGGCCTTAATATTCAAAATCAAACATTCGGGGAAGCAATAACCCACTTGGGAACCGCCTTTTTCTATGCAAAATTTGACGGTATTTTGGGAATGGGATACCCTGAAGGAGTAATTGCCAAAGGAATGACTCCCGTTTTTAATAACATGATTAACCAAGGCTTGGTGGAGCCAGTTTTTAGTTTTTATATAAATCGGCATGTATTATTCTTTATGCGCTACTGGTGTTTGAAAATATTTTTTATTTAAATAGTTTTGCTTTTTATATTATAAAATTTGTTTTCCATTAAAAAATAAATATAATCTATACAGAAATTCTGTGTCCGAATTTGCTGGTGAACTGATATTGGGTGGCTCCGACCCCAATCATTATTTAGGCAAGCTTACATATGTTAATGTTACCCAAAAAAGATACTGGCAATTTACGATGGATAAGTAGATGTCTATTTTCTATATTACACGTATGTGTGTGTCAGCCATAAATTATATATAATTGTTAATTGCATTTTAGGATTCAAATAGAACATAGCAGTTTATGCTCGAATAGCTGTGAAGCTACCGTCGACACGGGCACTACTATGCTAATTGGACCACAATTGGATATTGAAATTATTAACGAACTGATCGGAGCTACTTATATTAACGAAGAAATAATTGTAAGTAATGATACTTTTCGTAGTGGAAGCTCTCTTCCACTATTAAATAAATTATTGAAATATAATACTGATATATAATAAACGTATAATACTGATATATAATAAATGTATAATATATTACTGATTACATTAATATAATTTACTAACATAAAGCTTCAATTAAAGGTGGACTGTAATAGGACTCTTTACTTACCCAATATTAATTTTTTCATAGGTGGTAAATCATTCGAAATCACTCATGCAGATTATATTTATACCGTAAATAACATCAAATTACATTTTAAATTATTTTAGAATAGAAATGGCGTGCTATATTTAATTTATTGTAGGTCACAGAGAATGGTACTACGAAATGTATGAGCGCTTTTGAGAGTCCATATTCCAATGATGATTATATGGAATCGATATGGATTTTGGGAACTGTATTTATACGTCGATACTTTATCGAGTTCGACATGAAGAATGACCGGATTGGTTTCGCTTCTAAGAAGTAATAAGAAATTCATATCTTTTTACAGATTTTTGAACACAAATGTTAGAATATTTAAATGACAATAATGAGCAAAAAATTAAGACAAACATTTTAAAATACTGATTCATATATTATCTTATATTATCTTATAATTTTTATGTGTGATTATTAAAAATCTAAATGATATACTTTTAAATAAATACGTACGTAATATTTTAAAAAATTAAAAAAAGTGTGTAATATTATTTTTATTAATAATTTTTTATTAATAAATTATTCTTTTAACTTATTATATTATCATATAGGATTATGAATATATATAGAATTATGAATGCAACAAAATGTATAAAGTAAAGTGTACATTCTTATATATTGTTGATTTCACATACTGACTACTTTTTAATTTAATTTAATATCCCAAGAGGTATTTATAATTATTATATATATATATATATATATATATATATATATATATATATATATATATTTTTTTTATATAAAAAATTTTTTTTTTTAAATAAATATATATATATTATAGAGTATATTTTTACCCAAAAAAAAAATGTATATATAAATCAATATAAATAA
>Ga0157364_1000720_pt1 | contig 24655 bp, 16 predicted proteins | sample AttsexASBM2_FD_111476 | JGI IMG/M metagenome (GOLD analysis project Ga0157364, IMG submission 111476) | Fungus gardens microbial communities from leaf cutter ant in Ribeirão Preto, State of São Paulo, Brazil - Atta sexdens ASBM2 | ecosystem: Host-associated > Fungi > Mycelium > Unclassified ...
AGAGAGAGAGAGAACGAGAGAGAGGCGAGCGCGTGGACAGAGGTAGATCCGTGGCATGGAAAATTGGGTTATAGTGGTTTCGATCCGATTTGTTCCCGTGTGAGCGCTCATTATCCAACATTATCCTAGTCGATCTGTACCTGTAACAATACCTATACCTGTACTGCTTGCATTGATATTCACCGCATGTGATACAATGACAGATCGCGCAGCCGACTACCTTCCGCGACTGCAAAGGTTCTGCAATTTATTTAGACGTGGCGAACGAGCACATCATCATTGCCAGACACGAGATTTCGACAGTTAACTGTCGAGAGGCACGACTGGCGCAGCTATATAGTCACATGCATAATGATGGTCTAGTAGTAATAACAAAAGTAGCAGCGGTAGCATTTATTCTGCATTAAGCAATTATTGTGTTCAAACATATCAGGAAAAAATAAAAATTGTGCCTAATATATAAAATATTAAATCACAATCAGATAAATCTCTGTAAAATTAAATGTAAAAAGTATAATATACAATAAATAAAGAAAAACGTATATATTACAAGAGAAGGAATAAAAATATATGCATGTTCGCGCGATAAATTGTTACGTGTACATATCGTGCAAATAAATTAGTAAAAATGTTAGTTATTCGATCGTCAAGCGATCGAAGCGTGATTATCGATTCGACAGGTACCAGCCGTATACGCGGATAGTAGCAAATTGTACTTTCGTAGTTATGGACATACAAATTGCGGCACGCCGTATCAGTCGCCGCTGATAAGCCATCGTTGCTGCGCAACCGATTAGCATAATTTCAGAAATACCGGAGTCATCCTGGTGCACGTAATGCCGTTTCCGACCGATATGCCGAAGAGCGAAAGCGCACGTTGCACCTGCACGTCTGCGTTATGCACCTCAACACGCGCTATAATGCGCGAATTATTCCAAATGCGGGCAATTCCCGCTCGGTTAGATATGTGTCATTCCTCCAATAGAATTATTTCGATCCTATTCCGCTCATAAATGATTGTCGCAATTAATTAGAAATACAATTTTATTCATCGTCCACCTTCAACGATTACACGAAAAGACCAATTTTGCTGAAGTGTCCAAAAATTTTGCTAGATACAAATCTGAAAATAATTTTGTTGAACTATCAAAATAATTTCATAAGAATCTCAAACATGATAAATTATATTGTAATAAAAAGTTTTAATATTTTTAGCAACCAGTTTGAGGGTTTTACACAGCTATTTTGATTTATGGTTCTACAAAATTATTTTCAGATTTGTATCTAGCTAAGTTTTTAAATACTTCGATAAAATCGTCTTTTCCGTCACTCAAATTTTTAATTATGTTTTAACTGTCTAGAATTACAGCGCAATTAAATTTTTTGTTGAAAAAGATTTACAATTTAATATCAATTCAATTTAATTATTATCAACGTTTCATCAAAATTTTATGATCTTTAATGCTGTGAATAATTTCACTGCTATCAGAGTATCTTATTATTAAAATAATTATTTACAATTGTTCAATGTCTTTATTTGTATAAGACGCTTTAGGTTCCATCTCTCTCATTATAATAGAGAATATTGATGCGCACGTTGGGGACTACTAATGCTTTCTAGGAAGCCTCCGATCTCGCTCGTAACATTAATTACTACGACAATTTCGTTCAGTAATTAATTTAATCGCGCCATCATTTTCAACGTGTCTGGCGGTAAGCATACGACGTAAATAGTGATATTCCTGGCGCAAATCGAGCGAATACGAGTAATACCTGGTTGTTTGCAGAAGAAGACAGTTGCTCAATGCCTCGATCCGCTCGCTCGCTCGTGAAAGCGAGTCGACAACGACGTCGACATCGTAGTATTACGTCGTTTGACGTAATTAGCAACTTGTCATTAATTCTTCCCACTTGCGTGTCCTACAGGAAACAGCCGTTCCTGCGGAAACTCGAGTAGGTTGACCTTTACTTGACTTAGCATTTCGCCCACTCGATGAAGAATAAACGCTCAATAACGACACGTGGTAGATCATATGATTTCGCGTTATATATCGAAAGTGCAAATAAAAATGGAACTTTACGGGGAAATGGCAGAACATTAGAGATGCGAATGTGCGCGGTTTAATTGGATTTATCGCCTTCCCTGGTGATCTCGTTCTGACAAAAAGATACGTAGCAGAAATCACGGAGGTAAGTGCTTGTCATGTAACGGTGAAATATCGTCCGAAACGGCCTTTAACTCGGTAATAATCGGAGGAGTATAGTAAGAAGGTACGGTGACTTGACGTTGATTTATCGTCGGTTAACCGATGTATATATTCAACGTCTAATATTTTTTTCACGTTCGGACATCTAAGGTTCCCCATGGACACATTTTCGTTTCCTAATGCAGCCGAAATCCTCCTAACTACCACGACGTTTTTTATACATTGCGAGATTTGACTCGAATGCTCAATTGCGAACACGCGATCGCAGCTGCATGAACGCAACGAGGATAAACTCACGCGACAGTTAAACGCGATAACATTTACGTAATCTCGTTTCTTCGTGTCTTCTTATCCTTGATACCAGCAGCCTTGATACTCTCTGTATGACATATGTCGCGGTCGTCATATCTTATTTCATGATTCGACGTAATTTTTACGCTTTTCTTCTTACGCAGCGTCTCCAGAATTTTTACTCAACTTCTTAAGCATGTAGATTCTAAACACGTTTAGCGCCGAGTGCTGAATCCAGAATATTATTTGCAAATGTTTGAGGATGTTCGACAGAAAAATGAAAATTCATAACGGCTACATTTAGCAGAAAATTTGCGAATACGTGTACGAGAGAATATGTACGAGACTTCATCGTGTGCATTTCAGATCTTGTCATTGTTGTTTATATATCTCGAAAAGAGAAAAGCAAAAACTATCACGATATTTCACTCTTCTTCGAATCCCGACATCGCGTCTCGGAATCAAATTCGTAAATATGCAACTGGAACGGCGGTGACTGGCAACATCCAACTCCGCCTCTGCCTGCACGCTTATTGGCCTCCACTCGAATTTCCCCGGATGCCGCGAATTCACCCTCGTCTCCTTTTATTTGCATACACATCGCCGCAATCTCTCGAGCGTTTGCACGACGTCGCTTCTCACATCACCACGAGAAATAAGGTCTGTTCACGTTACTTGAAATTTCCACAAATTTTTGTAGTTAAAACGAGATAAATATATATTCGAGCGTTGAAGAGAAAGAAAAGATTATGGATGCAAAAAGTACAATCAATGCGAACAGACCTTACATTCTTTGCTGAGTCTTCGTCTGCCGATCGGAAATTATTTCATTAGTGTTTTCACATTATCGATATTTTATTGGGCTAATAACCGACAAAAATAATTTTGGCGGAGACAAAAAGTTTATGGAAAAAATGATTTTGATGAAGCATCTAAAAATTTAGATAGACGTAGATCTGACAATAATTTTGTTGGACCATCAAAATAATTACGTAGAAATCTCAAATATAAAAATGAAAAATGCCGCAAAAATAATTTGACATTCTAACAAGTATATATTTGAGCGCTCTACATAATTATTTGAAAGGTTCAAAATATTTTTAGATCAATATATCGACACCCAGAAAAAAAAATTGTTTGATTTAAAAAAGTGATGTTTAAATCAAAGAAATGACGTTCAAATAAAAGAATTTTATTCTTTAATCAAAGATCTTTTAGCAAAGAAACATTTCTTTGAATCGAAGAAATCTTTCTTTTAGGTGTAGTTAAATTTTTAAATACTTTAACAAAATCATTCTTTTCATACGGGAATCGTTGTAAAAATTCTCTGTTTCACATGACAAAAGAACAGCGCACGACAAGAACAGCGAAAATCATTAATAGTCGCTATCACATTGCAGTGTCGGCAGACTCTCTAATCAGCTTCGGACCGAGTTAGTTACTTTGCTGAAGTCTGTAATCAACGCCTCCATCGGCGGCCATCATTAAACAGGCACTGTGAGGACCCTCCAAAAGTAATAATAGCGGCATTCCACGGAGATTGAACATGCGGTGTGGAGTTTATGTATACATAAAAGAGCATGAGTAGTTCCGCTTTCTTGGTGAGAAACTCGTAAAGAGATGAGAAAATGTTATTGAGATAAGTAAATGACGCTGTTATATAAACGCTCCTTCAAAGGATCCTTTATAGGCAAGTAAAGTTGGGGAACTTTGCGATTCTGTTTGCCAATTAATATGATAATATGATTATCTGCTTTAACTTTAAAATTATTGTATATATATATATATTCGTTGCACGCATAACAATTTTTTCTTCGCGATAAAACAAACAATTTTAATATAGTATATCTTTTCATAACATTTCCAAATATTTTCGCAAACTATAATGTAAAAATTAAAACGTTAAATATGCGTTATGTATATGTCGTTATTTTTTGGATTTTTATCGGTAACATCTTTTTTAGGGCAAACTGAATTTAATAGAGCGATCATAAATTTTGGCAATTTCAAAATCCCATCAAGACTTGTTAGTCCAAGTTACTTTGCCTTTTAGAGCGAACGCGGTCGTGCGATGGTGCATGTAATTTCCCATAGAGATTAACATGCAAAACTACACTAAGCGCCGCATCGCGTAGATAAGCGGATACATACATTAAAATGCTAATTATTTGGGGAGTAAGTCGGAGGCGGGCGCGGTGATAAAAAGTAACAAACCCACCCGGCCACACCGACCCTCATTAAAACATGATTCGTGATGACCCGCTTTGCTCGCTTGTCCTAATACTTCCGTTTTAGGTAGTGTTTTCAAATTTCAAAGTGCCTCCGGTGAAAGGTTTGCACACTCGGTAAAACGAGATCACAAGGAAACATAGTTTACTTCGTAGATTATTCGTATTGTTATTAACATATATTTTGCTGCTATTCACTCATATTTGAATGTAAAGTTTGCAAAGAGTCCATTTATTTGTGAGGTTAATGGTTTTTATTTACTAATTAAGAATACTTTTATTAAATATTAAAGACATTACAGAAATATAAATCACAATAAATAAAAAAAATATTAAATTAACATTACATTCAACTGAATAAAATTGGCAAAATATTATAAGTTAATAATATCAACGAAAAGTTTCATATCATTCATATATATTTTTCAGTGTTATATAAAACAATCGAATATGCTTTGATGAGTATTCAGTCAACATCAATGATTTTACGATAAGAGAGAAACATTTCAAAAAATTAATTAAGAGATTTTTAATTATTAAATTAGAAATTAAATTAGAATTTAATAACAGTATCACTCTTCATAATATGTCGTAATATATGTTACAAATGTTATAAATTCAATATGAATGGCGCATTTTTGCTTTGCTAATCAGAAATTACATCACACAAATAATATCAACGAAGAGTTTCATACCATTGTTTCATACTCATCAGTGTTACATAAAACAATCGGATATGCTTTGATGAGCATTCAGTCAACATTAATGATTTTACGATAAGAGAGAAATATTTCAAAAAATTAATTAAAAGATTTTTATAATTATTAAATTGGAAATTAAACTAGAAATTAAATTAGAATTTAATAACAGTATCACCTCGTAATGTCGTAATATACAATATGTTATAAATGTTATATATAAATTCAATATGAACGGCGCATTCTTGCTTTACTAATCAGAAATTACAAAATTATGCCCACATAAAGTGTATATTAAAAGCACAAAATTAGCACAAAATTACAATATGCTTTTTATTAATAATATTTCTTTCGATAGGCATTCTAACTTTTTGATAAGATAGAATAAATCGATATCTTGATAAACAGAGCGATGAAATCGGGATTAGAGCAACAAGTTAGCACATGAAGGGCACTAAACCCTCCGTACATTGAGATCTGATTGGGCTCATTGGTATGTCATCTTAATAAACATAGACGTCCATTAAGGTAGCATGCCAACTTGAGCAGAATCAGATTCCAATGTATAGAGGATTTAGTGCTCTTTATGTGCTAACATGTTGCTTTAATCCCGATTTCATTGCTCTGTTTATCAGAAAATAGTTTTAATCTAATCATAATTGAAAGAATTAGTTTGGCGTGTCGTAACCAAAACTACATAATTCTCTCTTATAATTATTACTTACAATATTATTACTATACAATATATATGCTCATTATCTGGCGAGTTAGTTCGTTTCGCGCAACGTTATCGAAATTATTAATAAATCTCGCATTTCGACTTATAATTATCGATTCAATAAATAATGAACACATGCATATATTTCGGATTCATTCGCTGTAATAGATGATCCCGGCTTGCTAAGTTATGATATCCACGTGACTATTCAGCGATCATGTTCATTGATGCTCGAAAATGCGCACGATAATAAAGTGTAGAGTGACCTCTTTTGATAATGGACATAAGTTTCCGATATTTCTCACATATGAGATGATGAAAATCAATCTAGACTTTATTCATGCAGCTGATATCAAGATTTTATGAATTTCTTTATATTTCTCAAAATTAAATAAAATTAATTAATCAAATTAGTAATAAACAGTAATATTACTATATTATCTTTTAATAAATTTTCTCTCTATAATATACAAATGTAATACGGAGAGATTATGAAATCCAATTTAAAAACATGAGGTAGCAAAATATATTGAATTAATAATTTATTCTATTCACACATTTATTTAATATTATATTTATATCTCAGTCTATAAGTTCTGATCTTTCGTATATTTTTTAAGCAATATCATTTTTATACGTGTGTAAATAATTAGTACAAGAACGATTTTGAAGTATCTAAAAATTTAATTAAACACAAATCTGAAAATAATTTTGTTAGATCATAAAAATAATTATGTAAGAATCTTGAAAGTATGATAAGCAATATTGCAAAAAGTGATATTAGTAACCGGTCTTATATATAATTATTTTATTCAACAAAATTATTTTCAGATTTATATATTTTCAGAGATCTATAGATAAATTTTTAGATACTTCAATAAAATCATTCTTTCCATGTAAATTTAACAATCCCGAGATACTTAATACGCGATATTTGGGGGGAGGGGGGAGCAATGATTACACAATCGTAGATCTCTATAAACCTTTTTGGAGACTAAAATCTCTTGTAGAAGTAAGATGCGCCCTAAGATAAAAAAGCTATTCGGTTTGAGACTTCAGTCGACTCCAGATACTGCTACAGAGTTCGCCAGTCCTCTTAAAACGTTCACTCTCGTTTATCGGATGGAACAGAATGGATTGCGCGGTGTGTACGCAGATTAACGAACCGTGCTTGGCTTCCTTCCGCCTGATGAAGTCGCTTAAGAAGTTGTTTGCGTGTACGCAGACCAATAACTTCTTACAAAGTAATGGCGAGACTACGAGACGGAGATCGAAGGAGTGAATGAGTGAGTGAGTGAGTGAGTGAGTGAGTGAGTGAGTGAGACAGAGAGAGAGAGAGAGAGAGAGAGAGAGAGAGAGAGAGAGAGAGAGAATATAATCCAGGCAATACATTAATTCAAATCAAACATAATTATCCACGTAAACGATCGAGAAACCGTAAATATGCAATTGTAAATACACCGCCAACTTTCTTTTTTTATCGTCCATCTTTCATTATTTTTCGTCCTATCAACGAATAACTATGTGCGTTTTAAAATATTTTAATAAATAAAGAAACGATTTTAATTTGCTACTTACGTTATTAAATTATATTTACTGTTAACGTATATGTAATTTGATTTAATTAAGATTATATTTTTCTGTTGTATATATATCTTGTAAAATGGAAAGATTGAAGAAATTTTTCAATAAAAACATAAAAATTTAATGGATAAAAATAAAAAATAATTACAAATATATGAATAAAAATTAATAAATTTACGATAATAAAAAACAATATGTAGAACACAATATAAAAATAAATAATATTTACAATAATAACTATTGGATATCGTAAATAAAAATAGTATTCCTCAGACTTGTGAGTTTGTGATTATTATGTCTCCATATTCGGCAAATTTGTCACGTAATTTCAATATCGGCAAAATTTTTTCAAGAAATTTGCGATTGTGAATTATAAACAGCATCTTCGGCTTCGCGGTAAATCGACACGGCACATGAACGAAATAACTCCGTTACAGCGTAACAAAGTTGCCTCGTTATTTTGCACCCGGACATTCGTTCGTTTGCTATCGATCGGTCGCCACAATGAGAGAGAAGAAACAGAACGCAGCGTGGCGCGGCACCGCTGGCAATTATCGCTCCGAGTGCAAACTCATTAGTGCGCTTTAGGTGGCCGTTACGCCTTCGCGGAAGCAAGGCGAGCGGCAAGAAGAAATGGAAACATATTTGCCACGATAACGACGCCGCCTGCAAATCTCTCATGAAGGACGAGAGGGACGACGCGGGAGGCGGGACAGACCGTTATTAATGCCAGAAATAAAATATATGACTTCTTTTGTGTACCGTGTAACGACTGTATCGCGACACCGCGGCGGCGTGTTGCCCAATGCATCGGGCGAATTAATTATCTGATGTCACGATGACAACTAATTAATTCGTCGACCAAGATGCACGGTTATCTCTCGCGCACAAGACTTTTCGCTAATTGACAAAACCTGTTACACATGTATTTATTCCGCGTGATTGAGCCTAATTATAGGAAATGTTACGGGCGTTTCTATCGTGTTTTGTCTCGCTTGATTAATTTTCAGAGTGCATGAAAATCAAACAAACTTCAAAGAAGAAATGTCTGATAATTTCTAAAAAACGAAAAAAGAAGAATGTAATGTAAAACGTATAATAAATTACATTTAACTATAGAGATTAAATTACAGTTGTAATATTAAATATGGAATGTTTTTAGCCCATTTTATCTCAATTTATTAAAAATCCTCGAGATGTAAAAACTCTTCGGGATATGTACTACGTTTAAAGAGAAAAAGTAATTTTTTTGAAATGTATAATTATACAGATTTAAAAGTCAAACAGTCATAACTTGATGAAACTAATCAAGAACTAAAATTTATTTGAAAATTCTTGAACTGTACTTTGAAATGTCGTAGACTTTATTTAGAAACAAAATTTTGTTTTTCTGAAAAAAAAAAGTAACTTAAAGTGAAATAAGTAAAAATATCGTGATAAAATATGTCATTTTTACCTATTTCACTTTAAGTTACTCAAAATCCTAACATAGTACGCTAATTTTACTGATTGATATTGTGTTCAGCACAAAAAAATCTTAGGCATGTACTATTGCACTTCAAAGCAGGATTAATACAGATAATGTTTTTTTAAAGAATAAAATATTTTATTTTTTTCAAACATGTTTTTAATATTTTAAATAGTATTATAAACAAATATGTTTAAAACATCGATTAAGCATGTTTTAAATAATTTAAAACATTTTTAAAACATGACTTTTATCAACCCTGTTTTGAAGAGCATTTAACCATTGAAGTGATTACAATCATTTTCACTATCCAGATCTTTTCGTTATTACTTAAAGTGCAATTTTAGTTAAGTTGTTCAATGTTTTAACAGTTTCGTTCTGGGAATAATAAAAACTTTAAACAATAATATTTTAAACAATAATGAAAATGAAAATGACTTTTAACGATAATATTAAAATGAATTTGTCGTGTAATTAAATATCATAATTTTGTTATTTTCAAAATACGTACGTATGAAAAATGAAAGAAAGTGAAAAGACATGCAAAATAATGCGTATCGCAATGCACAAATACAGCTATCTTTGGGAATGTGGATGATTTAAAAAGAAGAAGGTACATGTGATCCCGTATGAGCTGGCTCGACGCGGTTGCTCGCGCAAATATTTGCGCGCCGGCGACAACGAGCAGCAATTTTACCGGAATTCTCTCGTGCTAATTCGCAACCACAGTAGATGACATCACAAAATCAGGTAACGAAGAGGGGTGGTTGCCGAACGAGCGCCAGCAGAGTCTACCTTAAATGATTTCGTCAATATTATTTGTTAGGCGTTATTTGCACAAACTGGCGCGAATGGCAGCGGCCTGCGTGCATTCGCAATTATTGCAAACCGCAACGTGGTTGCGACGCAGTACTCTATATTAGCGTTTCGAGTTAACGCACTCGAACGAAGGCGAAACTGTGAATCTTTCGAGAGCTACTAAAACACGCGTGAGAGGACCAGTTTGACGATCGCTCGAACGAGACAGCCGCGTATCTGCGAAAACCGAAAATCCGCAAACCGTAACTGTCACCAGACCAGACCACGAGACCGGTGAGTCGCGTTTACGTTTGAAATTTACTCAAAGGCAAATTGAAATCCCGTTGGAATGTGTACAGAGAAGACGCAAAATCGTCGGAATCACTCAGGTGGTCTTCTATCTTCCGTCTTTTCTTCCTCTTCCTCCTTCTTCTCGTCTCTACGAACTGTGTTTCCTCGAACGTTTTCCTCGCGTTTGATATCACATTTTCCGACGAGATCCTAGAAGGTCCCTCTCTCTCGCTCAAATCTGTACCCGCATTTCGATCTTCTTCCGTACCTCTCGCGCGTTTCTATTACTCAGTAAATTGGTTCTCGAGTGCGCGTCCCGTCCTTCGTTCACTGAAAAGCCCGATGGCGGATAAGAAGCGGAAGGCGGAAGTACGCGGTGGTGAGAGCTCCGATGACGATAGACGAAAGAAGAATACGGGAACGCGGGAACGAGAGGAGCCAAGAAGACGGTCGCTTCTCTTTACTTTTCGCACGAATTCAATTTCCAGTGGTTTTTGCTTAATTGCGAATGCAGTCGGTGGAAAGGTGGGCGCGGCGTTCGGCCGAGGCCGCTGAAGTGCAAAATTTTGTTTACAAAAGGAATCATATGCAATAACAGAACAGCCCACTGCATACAATATACATGTACGTGTATACATGTGCATATATATATATATGTATATATACACCATTTATTATCGCAACAAACAAAATAAGCCAAATCGTCAGGATGTAGCTGCATTAAATAAATAATATTCCGAGCGCAGTCTTGTGTTTCCAACCTGGTTAACACATTCTGTGTTTTTTAAATTTTGTGGATTAATTTTTTGTCTTCTTCTCTTGTCTGCTTCTCTTGTTTTGTGAAGGTTATATCCGCGTTTCTATCTTTTTCCATGATCTCCGTGAAATATTGCTCACATGTCAGTTCTGAAGTATAATATTTTTTTCTCTCGAATAACATCTGTAAGATATTTTTTATCGCGCAACTCTTTCTCGGACGAATGTTTGCACAGCGAGCACGTATGAGACTATTGGGCCTCTTTTTTTTTATCAATCGTACAAATACGCACACACGGACGTCAGGAGGACATGTATGTTCGCCTTGACATACTACTGGCCTGATTTGCAGCACAGTCATGCACGGCCCAGCCTCCATCAGCCGCGTATAGTCGGGCGATGATAAAAATTGAGACTAGGTCATGGTGGTCTAATTGTCATGTAGCGTTACGCGTGCGGTGAATAAACGAAAAGTGCATTTACAAAATATTTTATTACTGAAGCATTACGCTATCTAGGCTTTTAGCCATATTTTCAGTTTTAACCCAAAATAATCCTCACTCAATTCATTTATATGCTTTTGTTTCTCGTTTATTTATACTGAAAGAAAATCTGATCGAGTTATTATGTAATTATGTAAACGAAAACTATATTTATATATGTCTTACTTTATTTATATATGTCGTATGTAATCAACTGATACGATTAATGATTATAAATTCTGACATTTGAATATAATTAGTAAATTTCTCATTAAAACTGAACTATCAGTCGAGTTTGTAAAGATAATCTACGATCAATATATCAAAATTTCAAAATATATTATAGAGTATATCTGGAAATGATGGATTGGACTGGTAATGTCGGAACACTCGGCTTGGGCTCCCTGGCGAGTAATTGCAACGTTTCTCTGAAATTATGACGACGTCGCGCGCATAAAAAGACCGGTCCCAAATGGGTATTATGTAATGGTGATGCTTCGCAGCATTTTAATGAGATGCATGTTTCTATTTTTTTATATCGGATTTAACTCCGAAATACCACACTAATTGTATGCTGCTTTGAAACTTAAAGAAATCTTTGAAATGAAATTTTTAATTAAAACGTGTTGCCATTCGCATATTGAATTTATAAATGGAAAAAACATAATTAATGACGCATAAAACACATTGAAGGTCCAGCTATCTAATTTTACGTTGTTACATTTCGAGGTCTTGCTTTTTATTTCGTGAAGGTTATATCCGCGTTTCTATTTTGTTCACATTATAGTAAGAAAAAAATGCAATTATTATGGATCGCAATATATTTTGGATCGATAATATAATGTCTCTTTTCTCTTTTCTCTTTTCTTTAAATAACTATATAATATAATAATAAAAATAAATCAGTGGAGCGTTTGCAATTTGAATTAAAATTTAGAGATATGTTATTCCTTTTCCTTTAATCTTTTTTCAAAAACGAATGAAATACTAATTTATCAATCAAAAAAATTAAAATTAAAATATTATACATATAAAGAGCTGCTTTGCTATTTTTACAAAAAGAAATCTAAAGACATCAATAGCGATGAAAATGGTAATGTTGATAATGATAGCGACGACAACGACAGCGATGATGGCAGCACAGCAATAACGACGACGAAGACGGTGATGATTGTTCAGCAATGCTGACAATAAAGTGACGGGTGTAGTAACTCCAGTGAGAGCGCTGATTTTGCGAAAGCCTCTTGCACGCAAAACTATTGGACCGCCCTCCAATTCCTTGTCGCAATATCTCGCTACTGCAAAATCCCATCCATCATCCTTCCTCTACGTCATTTGCATTCCGCAGCAAAATTAAATCTTTCCAAATTCGTGTTTAAATCGCATAAAATCTGTGCATCATTTCAATAAAAGATCAAGAAATTTCGCGTTTAAATATAGACAGTAGAAAAATGGCTTTTATGCAAAGTAACTATAATATTTCTCACCTATTCTCTTTATATTATTTGCATCAAATAATATAAATTTTTACAATATGTATATTTCCTATGTATGCTATAAAATCTTTTATAAAAGAAAATATAAAATTTTTTAATACGAGAGATATTCTACTTTTTAAGATATGTTAATTTTTAATAAATGTTAAACATTAATTACTATTTGCGTCATAATTCTTCATTCAGCGTTTCATTGGGACGTTAAGGTACCTACGTTATAATTTCAAGAAATATCGACAGCTTGCTTTGAATCCGCTTTCCTCGAACAGAACTTCCTATTGATTAAAAGGGAAATTTCCATGCAACAAGCGGTGTGTGCTAAATGGATTTAGTCGAGTATCCAACCGCGCAATGTGACATTGATAATTTGCTACGAAGACCGAGCGTGGACGGGGAAATGTAGAAGACAATAGGGTCGGTTGGCACAGTATCCTTCCTGTTTCCGCAATGTTTGTACTCTCTAGTTATTATATGATCAAATCCATTAATTCGTTATATTGATGTAGATCATTAATTTTATTGATAATATGGCTATAGATATTATTATTATTATTATTAATCGCGTTTAGATCATTATAAAATTTTTATTATAAAATTTAATATAATTTTATAACCTTTACGATCTTTTTTTTGTAATACAAAATTAATCTTAATGTTAATTACATGTATGATATGTGATGTTTACATGTTGTTATCATCATTGTGTTTGGATATTTATGTCAAGTTTAAAAGAATTTATTTCTACAGAAAATGTGTATGTAAGATGTACCTACACTCACACATAAATACTCTTTCAGTACCCACACATCCCTTGTTGGTATTACTAGACGTCGATGTTAGTGTTTAAATGAAGTTGTTTGGTCTCATCAGAGACAGTTACGTGGAATCTTCCTTTCTTCCCAGTACCAGCAAATATTTTGTCATTGGTAGAACTGCGAACTACACAGACCGTGATATCACTTATTCATCGATTCGGAACATTTCTTCTTCTTTTTACAAGAAATGAAGTTTGAGTACGTTTTTCGATTCTCTCTTTGGATTTTTTCTATGGATACATCGCTGATAATCAGCTTAATTCACTTCATTTGGAAAATTTAATAATAATCAAGAATAATCTGATTTCATGGATAAAATCTATTTTCACTCGCAGATAGAACTTTGAATGCCGTAATTTCGATCCACTACATAATGCAGAGAGAGAAACATAAATAGAATGTCTTTTCTTAAAATTCCAATAATCTAAGATAGAAGTTTCTGTTACACAATTCCATATCGAAAACCGAGTCTTGTTTACGCAAAGCGTGGCGAAACTATCGTAGAGCTCGTACCACAAAAAACGTCGATAAAGTCTGTCACACGGCGCTTACGCAATTCATGGCAAAATCCTTGTAAACCTGGTGCGGCCAAAATTTCCGTAAATCTTGCGCAACCGCGACCGCGTACGATCAGCTCCGACACACCGTCGACCATTTACTATTCACTTGGCGAAATAAGTGTACATGCGTTATTGTTTTCGGCCCGCATGCGGGACTCGAACTGGTGTGCACACATTACTTGAAACGTGTAATTCAATGCCATTTGATTGAATAACATACAAATTTTGAAAAAATTATTTCGAAGAGCAATGTAATGCAAATTTCTTTACAAAACAGTAATCAGTCATGAAAAAATAAATCAGTGTACGCGAATAAAATAATAACTACGCAAATAATAAGGAAAAGTATTTTAAAACAATATAAAACTTGTATCATAAAAATTTTCTATTGAATACATTTTCTATCGTTGCGAAAAATGTTGCTTGTATAACTTAAGATTCCTAATCGCAAAAACGCTAGACGACCTGATGAGTTGAACGGCGCACCAGATGGAATCATCCGGGAATTATGAATCAACCGTAAGGTAAAGTGGCATCATCACCACGTTTGACGTATGGCTACATCGTCCCTATTTCCAAAGAGTCACCATAAGCTGGAACATAGTCGGAATCGCGAAGAACAGTTGGGGACTTGATGACCGGCCAACCGGCGCTGCTGCAATCTGTGTATGCTCTCGCTAATTGCGTAACGGTTGGCACAATCGGTGCTCCGGTACACGGACAGTACACATCGAGCACGTGCTCACTTGCGACGGTAACTAGTACTCGAGAAACTGCTGAAATTTTCCGCGCATGCAACTGGTCAACAACGCTCATGGGCTGTCATTTAGGCTTTATTCCGAGAAGCGCGCTTTTGTAACGGCAAACTAACTTTCTCGAGATGACTAATGGCGCCGTCACTTGCATCATTCGCGACACTTGCCACGATCTTGTAATTAATTCCAATTTGTAATTAAATCCATTAAATCCATAAGCTCGAGATTATCTGTTTCAAGGAGAAAAAGAAAATAATCGAAGCGTTCGCTAACTCGTTCGAAAATATATTCGGGGGCGACACACTTACACTCCTGAGCTTTCGAATGCGCTTTGGCAGCAGCCTCCGAAAAGCTCTTGCGGCAATCCTTCTTAACCCGATCGCAAACACGAGGTATTCCGGAGCGGTTGGCGAAGCCAATAGCAATTCGGCACGGCGCCCTTGCCTTTTCGGTGGCATCCGAAAATATCCGCGAAAGCTCGCGCTAATACTAATCCAGGAGTGGACGATCGTTAACGATAAGCAAATTTTTTGACGGAACGGAAATACAGCAGATTTTTTTAAAGGACTGATAGAACATTAGGTAATTTTAGAAATCAATTAATTTCTCTCAGTTTTTCTGAAATTACGAAATCATCGAAAATCACAATTATACACAACAAAAGAACTACATCGTATCCGTAATTCAATTTACTGTGTAAGAACTAATCGAACGAGATCGAGTTGATGTCGAGTGGAGTTCGATCGAAATTGTCGGGCAAATAGAACTATAATGATTTTCCAACAGAAAAATTAATACTTGTTAAAAATAATGCCTATTAATTTTACTATCGCATCGGAAATTTATTACACCATTTACAAATTCGGATGCCATATGAATCAATTCTTACAACATCTGTATTTGAAAATGAAAATCTGCAAATTAACATACACAATGTATAATTATCTGCTACAATTTTTGCTAAGTCGATTTCTATCGCTCCCATTCGTCTTATACACCTCGCGTGGTGGCAGTGCCGACATGTGAAAACGGTTTGACAGGCCGTACCGCAGGTGTCGCGAGTCTTTATGCTGAATTACCGTGCACGGTATACCGGCGCGGCGCCAAGTGCATACATGCCATTAAAGCACATTGCAATTACCGTACATATACTACACACGCACGCTCGCACGAGCTCTTCTCCGCGCAATCCCAATCCACGGCGTTATAGTAATTATTACGGAGTGTCTGCATTCCCGTGGCGTAGCGCACGCACGTTCGAGCATGCAAAATTGCCGGTCTGTAGCCGCAACGTGGTCACCAGCGCCGACGTACATTTTCATTACCGTCTAATTAAATTAATTTTCTCAACGCGCGTGGAAAGCACTTGTTCGTGCGCCGTCTTCCCTTGGTGCTTTCCAACGTTCGGAAATACGATGACCCACCTTGTAAACACAAATATTTGACATGGGAATGGAATCAGCGCCATATGCGGAATATGCATCTCGTGTAACACTCGTGCGTACTTAGCGCCGAATACTGGCGAGCAAAGTTCAAGAAGAATTGATTACTTCTTCTAAAAATTAAACTGACAACTTTTATTATAGATCTGTTTTTTGTCGCTGCACTAAACTACATTAAAATTCTCTATCTTGGTTTCAACAAATTTTAAAAATATATCTACTTCATTTTAAGTATAAAAAGTATATATTAATTCTGATACAAAGAACAGACCTCATTATTATTACAGATGTATTAGGCTTATAGACTGCGTATTGTGCAGTTAAGACAAATTAAATCATATCTTTTCAATATCTCTTTTCAATTCTATCAATATTTTTTTTCAACTCGATACTTTAGAGAGAACAATATGATTCAAGCTATATCTCATTGAAATGATAATTTCATAGAATGTAATTATTTTTACATTTATGATAATTTATTATTTATATAATACTATAATAAATATTACATTTTTATTAAAAATATATTAATATATTGACAGTAATTAATATATTTTTAATAATAATGAAAAATATAAGTCCTTGGAGAATTTCAAATTGAGCTTTCTCTGATTCAATTATCATCTGAATTGACTAGACGAGACAATTACAGAAAATTGAAGTATTTTTTAATAAGAATTAATAAAATATTCTTAGGAAAATTTTTAATTAAACCTACTCTGAATTACTATCACTTGGTTCAATGAAGAGACAATGACTTAATTACCGTATAATTATTGTTCATACTAAAATACTTTTCGTTATGATAGTCTTCGTTCCCTCACAATCGCGTCACCACGAAACACGGCTATCAAATCAAATCATGTTATCGATTGCACTACGGCGGTAAAGGCCGGAATTGTGCGGTTTTACTGTCACCATCATAAAATACCACCACAGAACGTCGACCGTGAAACTGTGCCAACCGACGAGGATTAGGTTAACCAGCGAACTATTAAGGTACTTCGGACGTTAGCCAAGGGTTTTAATGAACCACTATAAATAAAGTTAACGACGATCGTAACGTTTTTAGATATCCAACTGAAAATACATAAGTAATCCGGTAATACAGTAACGTTAACAGTGATCTGTTTACGCCAGCTTGACCGAAGAAAACCGCTCTTCCATTATTCTGGTCTAAATAAAATTGTAAGTGCGCGAACAACCGTTGTGCGACGACTCTTATTTCCGGTCGAAAGTTACTAGCTTCAACCGGCAGAACATTATTGGAAATCTTTTTTCGGGAAATAGCACATGTTAAAATGTAAAAGTAATTGCTACATTCTTGGATTAATTGAATGTGGAATTATTAAAAGAAATTGAGTTAAATCCTATTTTCTATCAACAAATTGTAAATTGATTTATTGCTATTTATTTTCATAATAAATAAATCATTTGATGTGAACAGATAACCCTTCATGTTAAATGTAATAGATAATTATCAGATAATATCAGATGAATGTCAGATAATTATATAAAAAAGATAAAGTATTTCGAATTAATCAAATCTTTGCGCATTAATGAAAATAAATCGCGAATACAAACACTGTTTTCAATTCAAACCTGAGAATTTCGTTAATCAAAAAATCTATCATCAAATAAATGTAATAAATAAAATATTTTTATCATGCATTTATCAGACATTCAAACTTGCACAATTCGCAAATAAATTTAATAAATAAAATAAATGTAATAAATAAAATATTTCTATCACAAGCATTCAAACAATTCGCACGTAACGCTGACAGAAAAATTAATCCAAGCGATAAATATTCGTATAATATCTCGCATCAATAAATAATAGGATGAGGTCTTGGTATGAGTAGACACGATGTAAGGTAAATGTATGCAAAGTTAATGGACATGAACTAATTGGACAAGTGAACATATATAAAACATTTCGAGTATTAAGCTTTTAATGATATATGCGATTTTAAATAAATGTGTTATTAAATTTTTATAAACAACAAATTTATTTTGAGTCGTACATATGATTAAAAGTTTGATATTTAAAATTTTGTACTATTTTGTCCAACGAATTAGGTCATATCCACTAACTGTTCACTAAATGGTACATTTACCTTAAGCTGCGTTCCACTTGACGCTCGCAACGCTCTTAAAATCATTTCATTCCTGTTGTTTATCAAATGTTTAACAAGGACAAATGATGCTTGCGATCATTGTGAGCGCCAAGTGGAACGTACCCATAGTTGATTAGTTTAAGCGAACGTAAAGCGAATGTAGAATTGTGCATCGCGTGTGCAGCGCGCTTAAGGAAGAAAAAAGACAGGTATGCGTAATGTTTTATGCGCGTGCCGTGTTGTGCGCGCAAACATACATAATCTACGTGCGAACGATCATACATAATTCATGCTACGATCGTTACGGTATACAGTAAATAAGCGATCGGCCGCACGCACGCGCGTTTACGTTACAAGTCTGCAGATGATGTAGTCACTTATTTTGTGATTTTTAAAAAAGATATGGACGTCAACTTCTTGATTTTCCTTCCCACTCATCCTTTTCTCAGTATCTAAAGCGAAATTTATATTTATAATTAATTGTATCTGCAATTTTATAATTGTGAAATACATTTATAAATATTTTTGTAACTTTGAATCATACCTATCATTTTTTTAATAGAAGCCTGAAATTGATTGAGAACGGCACTTGTTTACAAAAATATTATATACTACTGAACTAACAATAAATGCCACTGCGGGATATATCTTCTACTCCTTGTACAATGTCATTTTGAAAACTGATACTGATGCCAAAAATATCAAAGAGTGACGAGCCAATCATGATGAAGAACCGATATCAATAACTTCGAATAGTTTTATGATGGAATTCTGTACGAGTGCACTTTGTAGCTTCGCGAAATAATTGGTGAAATATATGAAAAGCTTTTTTTATATACTTGATATACTGTAACTACTTCATAGAATATGTAAACGATGTGAGTTTGATAAAATACGACCGTTCTGCAATTGCACGTAACATTACCGAGAGATAGTGTTACTACCTGAAACTTTGCCAAAACGCGGAACGCTTAAATACCTCTCTCACGCGCAGAGATCTTTCTTTAATATTTCATGGAATATCTGTAAAGTTATATCCCTGCAACGTCCCTGCAATGTATCCTTGCCTTACAAAAAATTTTCATTATAGAACTTGGATCTACGAAATGTGATTGCATAATTTGGAAGACTACATTAATCGTGTTCGAATTTCGGGATATTAAATTGCACACTTTTTAGATTTTGCAATCTAATCTTAAAATAAATGAAACGCATTGTTGTACAAATGCGCAAAACTTCAAAAATATAACATTTAGAGAAAGAGGGAGGGATATTGCATGAAGATATATATTTAAAATTAAATAAAGATGAATTATGTATTATGACCAAATAAATTATTAGAATCACATATTTATTAACATGTTGAATGCCACGCTGATATGATATTACATGCCTTGCCCATCATTTTTTGTATGTTCTATACTGCATTAATTTCTTATAAATACTATTATAATAACGATGATAATATTGAAAAATTTTTAAATATTGATATTTATTCGAATTATGTATTTCTATCAATCTTGATATATCGATTACTAGTGGCTCCCACGGCAGTACCGACAAACTGAGTACCGGTCACTGATGATCCCCATGGCAATCAACGTGTTAAAGTAGTTTAATGGAATTTGGGTTATTTAATTCAATAGAATTAGAGAGAATGTGCAGTATAATTTTTCAAAATTTCTCTGTCTCTTAATTTTGAAAGATTCGTTTTTTATCATCCTTATCGTTATGTTAAAAGCTCTGATTAGATAATGTGTAATTATCATTTTTTTATAACAAAAATGTAAATAAATTATATATTTTGCATATATATATATATATATATATATATATATATAAAAGAGAGAGAGAGAGAGAGAGAAAGTATGCAAATGTCGGTAATTCTTCCGTAGGGAGAAACGCACGTTTAAATTTGGAGGACGCGTAGCGAAAAACACCCCTTGACATTTACGCGATCTCTTTCTCTCTCTCCCCCCCCTCTCTCTCTCTCTCTCTCTCTCTCACAGCATTGTCGCCCGGATCTCGGCCTAGAATCCCAGAACGGAGCGCGTCGACGTCCTGGGACATTTCCCGGATTTTTCAATCGATATTGCGACGAGTCCCGTGACGTCACGGGAGTGTAGCCGTGACGCCTACGAGCGCGAGTTGGCGCAAGCGCACTACGCCACTGGGTTAATAGGTTGGTTATCGATCAGCAAGACGTCCGACAACATGTAGACCCGACTGCTCTACCCTCTCGCAATTCAATCTGACCCACCCTCGGGGGGCCTCCCCACCAACTTCGTCCTTCCATCGCTCTCTTCGTTCTCCTTCGATCTCCCTACCTCAACAAACTACCCTTCCCTTCGATTCGTCTTCATCTCCCACTTGCATCTTCGACTCTTTTCCTCTTGTTCCTAGGCCATGATCATCGTTGCTACTCGATCACTGACACTTTCAGAATTTCCATGCACCCTTTTCCGCCCTGGGCGGAAACGTGTGTATCGATTTCTTAAGCCGCCTTTTTTCGCGAAGCAAATTACTTTTCTATGACGGAAAATACTGTCTCGCTACAATTTTCTTCTGTCGGTGAGCACAGATTAAAAATAAGAGAGAAAGAATAAAATAAATATTTTTAACGTGAGAAAATCTTAGAAAACTTAAAATCAAACTATTAATCAATTAAGAGAAGCAAATACATATAATATTAAATTAAAATTAATGACTGTATTTCATATATAGTTATTATAATTAATATGTCTTAAATGTAATCGTGGTACATGCAATAAGAATACGATTTAAATAACTTCCACCATTTTAGAATTTAAAATAACAGAATTATTATATATTGATCAGAAATGCTTTATTAAGAACGTCTTAATCCTCCTTTTCACAAGAATAAACTCAAATAATGAGAATAAACTCAAAGAATGAAAATAATTTCTTTGACTGAATTTTTCATCACCGTATCAATTCCTAACCGAATTGTTTGGCAGCGATGAAGCGTGCATTTAAGGAATGATACCCGCCTAAACCTGTTGATCCTTTTGTCCCGATTCTCTCCCCTTTTAGAAGACTCGCATTCATCGTAGCAACTTGGCTTCGTAATCAGTTTTACCCCGTCAGTTTAAAGATCAAAGTATAAAATAGCAATCATTTGGAACGTTTAAATTTAAGAACGTTTAATTTTTTTCAGATTTTAAATTCGTGTGATAAAAAAATTATCTCTTTAAATCACGTTTTCGTAATGGATAAACAAACGCAAACGTCTCTAGAATATAAGAAATGGAAAATGGTGAGGCGCCACCAGTTCATTCGTTCTATATGAATGTGAATTTCCGTTTGTTATATCTTCATAATTTCCCCGGGGATTTAAAGCACAAGGCAGGTAAGACGCATATTGATATTTCTCAAGGGCGGCGAGAAATTTAGCGACTGCGCGACTTTCCTGAAAGAAAACCTTGAGATTATGTAAACAGACATGAGAAATGTGATAATGGCCAAGTCAAGGGTCAGTTGCAACAAGAAATATCTGAAAAAAGAGGTCTACCGAAATAGTTGTCGCGTGATATGTTTTATTCTGATACGCGAATACGTCTAAATTGGAGAACGATGATAGGAAAAGCCCAATAATTACGTTTCTCAGAAAGCCACAAAAATAACGCTCAGATATAACATGACTTGAATTTTTATTTCAGACGGTGACATTATCTTCGATAAATATATCCGCAAGTCTCGTAATGTCAAAGGGTTATATTATTAACAACGATTTTCAATAATAACTACACAGTAGCAAACCGATAAATTCACACACAAATATAATTATATCTAAAGTACAATTTGCTAAATCGTATTTACATATCTCATTGCATCGTGTTAAAGAATAATTTATGAAAGAATTTTTTTACGATAATCCGCATCATTTTGGATCATTCGAGATTCTATCAACGTTAAGTTGTCGACAATCACCCGCCCGTATCGTCATAAAAAACACGCTATAATTCTGATTGAACGAAATGCAACCGAAAGTTGTGCAAACGTCAGCAAAGATATCACCGTGTTCTGCGGATATTTTTCGTAAACGGAACGCCAGCAGAGGGAGAGAAAGAGCGTACGGGGGAACGGGGAACAGGGCGGAGTCCCGGTCGATATCAACCACGCGGTCTCTGTTCTTCGCTCCCACGGGAACAGACATGAAAATTATATCGTCGTCGTCTACAGTTTATGAAAATAGCATCGTAAAGCACGATCTCGTGGACTTCGCATTGAACGTGATTGTTGTGAACTTGTCACGGTGCGACGCTTCCGATTCTGGAATGTTTGTCTTTGCTCCGTGCACCGTGGATGTCCCAATTACGATCCTCAGTGAAATACAAAAGTTTTATGATATTACAAACAAGATAAAATCGCGAAATAAATTCGAGATGCAGCCGACATTTTACGGAAACGCTTTGCGGAAGTTGCGAGTCGCTGCGACCTTACGATAAAAAGTCTGTTTATGTTATATATATACATATATACTAAAGTGTTGTATTAAATGACATACGCAATGAAACGTAACGTTGTCATGTAAAGATAATAAAGAGAAACTGAATACTGAAGCAATGGTTTTTAGAATACGCAATGAATTTTATATACCAAAGGCGTTTTCTATTTTCAGATTTAAGTAAACAACAGTTTCATCAAAACTCCCGTTTTGTGGTTAGATATTTGTTGTCTGTAAGAATATATACCAGAATAGAAATTATCGAGGGCTTAAGTCACGTTACGACAATTTGAATTAGCGGTACTCTCAACTAGCGGCACGAAATTATTTTTCCTTCGCTCGTTCCGCTCGTTTCGCGGCGAGAATCGCCGTTACATTAGCAGCATTATAAAAACGTACAAAAGAGAATGTGACAGACGGTCGAAGGAGTTCGTCGAGTATTTTGCATTCCGACCCTCGTAAAGCAGGAAGCTGTGCATAAAAGGGGCATAAATGAATACTAACACCGGTCGTAGCGTACAGAACTATTCTTTATTCTTTATTTAGGTCGAAATTTAATGTAAATTTAAAGCACAAGTTCAGAAAGTTCTCGCCTAATCTCTAACGAAAGCTTTCTCTGTAAAAATGCTCAACTTGAAATTTGAAACGTTCAAATAACGCGCGTATTCCACGATTTTTTATTTTATTAATTTAATATCACGATGTTATTAACCGATGATAAGGGCAAAAATTTATATTTGAAAAAACTTGACGTTTTAAATAACCTTGGCGTCATTGTAATAATATCGCTATGACACGCAATAATTATAGCGTGTAGATGCCTAAGGTAGTAATATCGTTAATGTCACATTACTTTTATAGTTAACTCAGTAGAAGTATCTGATATTAAAACAGCATGAACGTTATTAAAAAAAAAATCTAATTTATTAATAAAAAAAAATCATCAAAAATTGAAAATAAAATTGTTCTTGTTATAACAAAATTAATATCTTCGGAGATCTCTCTTAATATACCTAATATCATTATAGCAGATTTCCTACATTCATAGAGCAACATTTTTATGTTGATCAACAATATCCGTTTATTTTTCAGAAAATACGATTCTGTCTTTAAAATAAAGAACTACGCGACAAGTTCGAAAGAACGAAAAAACAAGGACGTGTCATATATGATTTATCATTCGTTATACACCGATTTTACCTCAAGCGTTTCGGTCTCTTCCTGTTTCCTCCTCTTTTTCCTTCTCTCAAATACTTTTTTTCTGCAGCGGTTTCTTCTACAACTTTTATTACCCACTTTCGAAGTCACCTCACGACCTTTCAGACCCTCTGTCATCTCCCGTTGCATAGGCGGATCGAAGCTGGGAGGAACATTTTTGCTGGCGCGAGGAAGAGAGAGAAAGTCGCCGAGGGCATTTGAAAGTTCCGGTACTTGTACTTCTACTTCGTACAAGGCGTACCGAATGCGGAAGATAAAAT
>Ga0157364_1000721_pt1 | contig 24643 bp, 5 predicted proteins | sample AttsexASBM2_FD_111476 | JGI IMG/M metagenome (GOLD analysis project Ga0157364, IMG submission 111476) | Fungus gardens microbial communities from leaf cutter ant in Ribeirão Preto, State of São Paulo, Brazil - Atta sexdens ASBM2 | ecosystem: Host-associated > Fungi > Mycelium > Unclassified ...
AGTGACTATATTATTGATAATATTATGTCGTTTTAAATGCTTGTAATTTCCTAAATTAGTTTTATTCATATTATTTTTTCTCTTAATTTTTTTATAATACAATTTTAAATTTTAAATTGTGACATAAATCGCCATTATGATCTGTAAAACAGATCATAAACTAATTTAATCCTTATAATGTTGCTTTATAGTGTCAAATATAGCTCTATTGGAGCTGAAGGCACCCAGTCAGAAATGATAATGGAATCGATTTCGAATCGATGTCGATTTGATACTTTCGACATCGAATCGACATCGATTTGATGTCGATTCCATTATTATTTCTGACTGGGCAATCGTGCATATGTAGAAAAAGTCTTGAAAAACTATTGTATTATATATTTGCATCTTATAGAACAGCATAAAGTAAATATGCATATAATTCAATAAAAATGTTTTATAACAAAGTGAAAAAAATTCTAAAATCTTATATATAAAAAATCTTATATATAATACATTCACTTATAGGTACTTTACAAATAATTTCTGTAAAAGAAAAAGAATAAGAATATGTAGCATTACTACTGTGTCAATTTTGAAACCCATTTTGTCAGATACTCATTTTTACTTATCTTACGAAAAATTAATTATTGCAAAATTACAAACAGTATTATAAAAACTGCTTATACTATCTGATAAAAGACACTTGTTAGTTTGTACTTATATTTTTAAAGCTTTATTTTTACCTTTTGTTTAAGAAATATTGTCATAAAAACAAAGTGTCAATATCGATGACTTTCTTCTATTATTTGTTTTTTCTTTGTTTTTTTGTTGAGTTATGAATGAGCCTTAATTTTTAAGTGGTTCTTTATTTTCACAATACTGATTTAAAATAGCTATTCCATATAATTATATTATATAAATGGCTCTTGAGTATTAGAAATTTAAGAGAGTTCCGTTTCGCTTGTAATTTCGCAATAATTTCGGGCAATCTGCAAAATCATAGCCACCGAAAGATGAAAGTGTGGCCGATTGATCGATTGCTCTCGGGGTCTGAATCGAAAGTACTTTTGGTGTCTCTCAATATCCCTTTCGGGTTTCTATACGTCCTCATTAAACTGCCTTGGAAGATTTACCAGCCGTGTATTATTTCCGGTCGGTACCTTCTCTACTACTCAGATTGCAGCCTCCTTTTTTTTTGCAACCTCACGTAGCTCGCCCCCACAACACGTTGTTGTAGCACGATTGTGGAGAAAGTAAAGGTCATGAGCTCGTCTCGCGACCCTGAAGACCCTGAGAGACATGCTTGCTCACTTGATTCTCTTCTTATCCTTAGAAAGCATCATGTCTCCCCTCGCTCTTCCACCTCATCATCCTTCCGATTCCCTTCTACATATTACATAGCGCATCTTCGTATGAAAGCCATCGTACTTTCTTATAAGCTAATGTGAATTAATGACTTCACGGATGAGCCTGGATCGTATTCACGGACAATAGCTTAATAAATGTTGCGGAAGACACAAACAGGCACTTTTAAACGCATGATTATTGCGATTAGTGATACTTAAAAAATTACAATCATGATTCAAAATTCTTATATCTCAGTTTTTACGCAAATCTTTTCTTCAGACATTTTAATACAAACCACTAAATGATATTAATTATTTACATTTATTTTTGTTTAAAAAGAAATAATTTTGCTATTTATAACTGTAAATAAATCTTACTTGAAGAAATTTTTTATTTGATGGATTATACATACTTTTGATTAAGTATTATATTAAGACTCCTAGTGACTCTTAGTGACCTTTATGGTCACTTGGGTCATTAGGGAACCTTAAAAAAATATGAGAGTTTATATTTCTAAAGTCTTTTTTTAAAACGGGACTTACTATCATTTATTCTAATCAACTATCTACTACTACTATACTAATCTACTACTACTATACTATACTAATCAACTATCATTTATTCTAAGTTCAAAATCTCTTTTTTCACCTATAAGCCGGATATTATTCCTTGGACGTCAGTTTTTACGATTTTTAAAAATATTATCACTTATTTTTTTAAATATATTAAAAATAAAAAATTTAAGAAGCCACTGCATTTCTATATTCTGCAATTTTAAAGTATGTTGAATAATTTTTGTGATTTTAAAGAATAAAACTGTAAATATGGCAATCAAAATGTTGAAATCATTTTGCCCTGAATAATCAGATTAACCAATATAAAATTCTCAAGAGATGTGATCACGAAAGGTTAAAATAAAACTTTACAAAACTTTTGTTAAAGCATTTTTTACATTAAAAGAAAAACTTGAATTTTGTTTTAAGTAATGTTAAATAAAAATAAATGTTTACATTCCTAAACGCACAAAATATACGCATTTAAATGTAACATGGATTCTTTTTTCTCAAAAACAATTATCTAAATATAAAAAAAATGAAATTCGTAATATAGTATAAAATCATATTTATTAACATATAAAAAAATATTAACATGCACGCATCCCAATAATCAAACGATATTTACAAAGTAAGATTAATTACATAAAATAATAATACGTACATAGCCATTCTAAGGCTATGGATTATTCGCACTAAAAAAAATAAACAAAGAAGGACTTTTCTTGTCTGTGTGTGTAATTTTCATTGTCAGAGATTCAATTTAAAATTACTTCCAAAGCAGTTTGTTATATCTATAAATAATAGAAAATTACAGTTGATATAAATATCCAGCATACCAAGTAGCCTTTTAATATTTAGACGAATCGAATTCTTAATTCTATTGAGCCATCATTTACATTTTATTGATATAAATACATAGATATATTAAACAGTTTTAAGAAATAGATGTTTTTTTTCTAATAGATTATAACATTATTTTTCAACAAATAATTGACAAACATGATATTTTTTTTGGCAATAGTTTGCTTGACAATGGTTTGCTTTAAAGTTTAATTTAACAAGTCGTGTAATCTCTAGAAAGATGCATTATGGTTATAAATTTATTTGCTAAAGATCAGTTATTAGTACACATCTTTCTTAGGAGATATAGTAAATATATCTCCTATATATATATAGGAGGTATAGTAAAATGTAGATAATGATATTTTCACATCCGTTATGGTAATATCTCATTGATCGATATTTCGGTTCCTCTTATGACGAGCTGAGCGACTTTGATTATCACATAACTTAGTCGCGTTGTCAAAATGATCAATTGAAAATTTTTATCATCTACTTTCGTACATATCTCATAGTCGCGATGCTTTCTAACTGTTCGTTGCAGACTTTCCTCTTCTTCGTGCGATACACGTTTAATCGTTTAACCTTTTCTCCTCTCAAGAGGTATCTATAGCTATCGGCGAGCAATCCATTATCACAAGACATTATAAAATTCGACCGACTTTCATGATGCGATTCTCTAACAATTTTCCGAGTTGACCTTTCGATCTTCAGTTGTCACGAGCGCAGTTGTCATGCGCAGAAGAAAGATCGAACCGGCCGAACGTGACCCTCGACGACAATCTACTTGTAACCGTGATGACCGTCGTCATGGTGAGACTCGATGGGAACCCAAACTTTCTCCCAAACAGGCTTCCAGATCTTCTTCCAAGCCGGTACCTGCACATCCTTCCAAACCGGAACCCATTTGCTTTTCCATTCATCTTTCCACACCTGTTTCTTCTGCGTGACCCAAATCTGCTTCTTTTGAGGTACCCATACTTGCACCGATTCTTCCTGCCAAATTAGCTTCTTGTCTGATACCCAGATTTGCTTCTTTTCCGTCTTCCAAATTTGTTTCCATTCGGCCTTCCATTCTAATTTTTTGTCGCTTACCCAAATTTGTTTTTTTTCTGTTCTCCAAATCTTCTTCCAAACCGGCTTCCATATTAGTTTCTTCTTCCAGAGACCATGGCTGGTATACTGCCAACCATGATGATCTTTGCCCACAGAGTGTTCTCCCGGTATACCAATTTTAATCCATTCTGGCACCCAGACTTTCTTCCAATCGGGCACTTGGACTTCTTTCCACACAGGAACTTGGATTTCCTTCCAAACAGGCTTCCATATCTTCTTCCAAGCTGGCACTTGAACCTCCTTCCAAGCCGGTACTTGAATCTCCTTCCAAATAGGTTTCTGAACTTTTTTCCAGACAGGTACTTTGATCTCCTTCCAAGCAGGTACTTGAATCTCCTTCCAAACCGGCACCTGTATCTTCTTCCATTCCTGCTTCCAGATCATCTTCGATTCTGTTTTCCAAATCTGCTTCCATTCGGGCTTCCATACCAACTTTTTTTTCCACACGCCCTTCGGCCCGTGATCATGCGAGGGAGGTCCATAGGAATCGGAAGGTAATGATGGCCCATAAGAATCAGAAATCGATCCAAAGCCGCCTCCATGACCGCCACCTCCGCCATAACCGCTGTCACCACCGCCGTGACCGCCACCACCGCCGTGACCGTCACCTCCGCCATGACCGCCACCACCGCCGTAACCGCCGTCACCACCGCCGTGATCGCCACCATTGCCGTAACCACCGTCACCACCGCTGTGACCGCCACCACCGCCGTAACCGCCGTCACCACCGCCGTGACCGCCACCACCGCCGTAACCGCCGCCACCACCGCCATAACCGCCGCCTCCTCCATGATGGTCATCGAATGATCCTCCAATGGAACCGTGATCGTCACCGAAAGATCCGTGACCACCGCCGAAAGATCCTCCACCGTGACCGCCGCCGAAGGATCCTCCACCGTGACCGCCGCCAAAGGATCCTCCACCGTGACCGCCGCCAAAGGATCCTCCACCGTGATCACCACCGCCTAGATCATATGATCCACCATGATCATTACCGAAGGATCCATGATCGCCTGATGATGGTGCCCCGTAGGATGACAATGGTGGTGCACCATAGGATGACGAAGGTCCAGATGGTGCGCCATAAGATGACGATGGTGGCGGAGGTGCACCATAAGAATCAGAGGGTGGACCGTAGGAATTTGAAGGTGGTGGACCATAAGAATTTGATGGTCCTACGTTCGGTACTCCGTAGGATGATACTGGTGGTGCACCATACTGTGAGCTCACGGGAGGCCTATGGGAAGATTTCTTCTGTTAGAATGGCGTCATATACCGTAATATAATAAAAACTTAAACACATCTAATTGTATTTAATATTATAGGACTTTATGTATAAATAGAAATATTTTTAGATAATTAATGTATAAAGTACATATACTTTAAATGTACATTTTTATTTTTTTTATATTTCATTCATATATTTATTTACTCAATAATTTATATACTCACTCTCTCTTTGTTCTAATCGGGTCTCCAAATGCGGAGATAACAAAGAGGCCGTATAATATTGTCTGAAAGAATTTTTTTTCATCAGTTTTATAAATAAATATTTGTAAAAGTAAATAACATTAAGAATCTTCATTTTAGATCGCATATGTAAGAAACACAATCAATACTAGAAAAATATTTATTACTGTCAAAGCTGGATCTTCATTGCTTTTTTAAAGTAATTCAATCTTGAATTACTAATATACACTATATACACTATATATATGTACTTGCATATATACTGTAAAAGTAATTCAATTAACGTTTAATAACATTAATAATGACAATAAAAACGCTAATAACGACATCTTTATATAAAGATGAAAAATCGGAGAAAATAAAGACTTTCACAAAAAAATTAATACTTTATATAAAGAATATATTGCAGTTTCTTTTTGCAAAATTAATACAGAGATAAATGTCTACTTGTAAAAGAGCAAAGATACGCTAATTGTGATCGATCGTGCGAAGGTATCTTGCCGTTGGGTAATTAGTTTTATTTTTCTTAAGCTCGTCACGATGGTATAATTATCTCATCCTCACAATCGCCATCAATTTCTCGCCAATTTTTGTAGTCTTTCATAGTGAGTGACGGAAATCCTGTGGACGGATTTCTACGCGCTCGTCCATGCTCACGAGCGCGTCTCTCAAAAATGAAAGTGTCCGCCGTGTGAACGCGTGACCGACGTAAACACCAGCGCGAATTGGGTCGACTACCTATCCTCCTCACCTGTCTTTGCATTTCCAGAACGGGCCATCAGAACTGAAAAACCTGTACCAATACGGTTAAATTAAAGGAAAGTGGGCTTCGAGATTCTTCTTTTTTTTTTCTCGAAGTATTACCCTTAGGCGGTACTTGTCGCGATCTTCTGCGGCAATGATATCGGGTATTTTAGGTGTCCCACTTGTTTCTTTCTCCCTCTTTCTCTCTTTCTTTCTTTTACAAGAATTATTCCGAAACCATTTGACTATTTATGCATACTTAGATATCCGAAATAGTCTAACTATGCATATTATCTTTCATCTATAAATTTCTCAGTCCTCATTTGGAATTGATAAATTTTTCCTCACTAAAGATACCGATACTTCTTAAACTGTAAACGTTTGAATACGAGGAATTTAATTATTATAACATACTTAATTATTATAATACACTCGGAAATGCAATTATTATAAAATAAAAAAATTCTTTTTCAAATTAAATTATTAAGCAAAATATGCGAATTGGAACAAAATCTTAACTTACGAATTAATATCACGAAAATATCACTTAAATATCGGAAAATTTGCGACTGATGACTTCTCGACATCCTTGCTAGGAAAAGACCGGTTCTCTATGTAAGTCAAAGAATTCGCAAGATGACTCGCTAATAATAAGTCATAGGATATCTTACATAAAGTCGTGATTACTGGAGTAATTGAATATACTTGATGGATATTTGATTCGATATGAAGTAATATCTTAAATAAAAGCTATTGGATAGAATAACTAGATATTCAGTGATAATTCAGATATATTGAGATGCTCAAATATCTTTGGATTTAAACATTTGTATTTAAACAACTTTTTATTAGAAAGAACCTCAATCAGAATCCAAGTATTTATTGGAAAATCTGTCGCGGCATGAAATGTCGAAATGAAAAAACTGCGAGTTACTGCTACTTTTTATTTCATTTGTGCCGGATATTGACGTAACGCATTTCAGTAGAAATTTTAGTAATTATGTGTTATTGTATATTGATCAAAGATATCCTAGATTTACCTTTTCTCAGATTAACATAACAATAATAATTGTTTTCGATTATCTACATATTAATAATAACCTTGGCTTACTTTCAATTCAATCCGACTTTACATGATCACTTTATATACCTATATATTATCTTATTCTGTGTTGACATTGGCTTGTGAAATTACATGCTGATTAACACATTTTATCTCTATCGTCTTTATGTTGTCAGTATAAACTATAGCTATGTTTCCGCTTGTCTACGAGAGAAATCAGGTAAACATTATCTGTATATTGTTGCTCTAATTAAATACTTTTGTATGTATCTTTAAATAACAAAAATAAAGATATTACAAATTTTAGCTTCGCTTTTTAAGTAAGATATGATTTTATTGATGAAAATAAAAACGTCATTTTTTCAAAGAATATTATTATCATTATATTATTAGAAGAATAAAACTGCTTTGCATGAATGTCCAAGATAAAATATTTCCGAATCTTTTCACATAAGATATTGTAATAAGGCAATATATGAAGGAACTTCGAACTAATGAAAGAAATAAAATTAAAAAGATGAGAATAGGACATTCCAGATAGAATATCTCTGGCACATTAACTTGGCTACTCGACGTTGCATCGGTGATCCTATTGAATTTCGCGACATTCGACGCAGATCGTATATAGATCATATAGTCCCAGTGTGCGACTCCTATTTACACAACTTTCCATTCCGCGCGGAGTGAAAAGTGACAAGAATGCCCACTTATAGCAATTGTCATTGGAAAATGGCAGTGATTTACCGACTCGTTTGTAATCATTTACGTTAACTTAACTACTAACGTGCTACTGTCTCGATGGCTTTAAGATCGTCGTATCCAATATGCTTTCTGTACTCTTTCGGATAAAAATAAATTACTATGTGGCATTATCAGTAAAATCTCTTTCACGAAATGCAGAAAGTTTTGCAATTTTCTACGATGTAACCTGATACCGTAAATGTAGGGGACTTGGAATAATGTAAGTAACTTGAAACAGCACATACTTTTGTTAAATTTAATCGTGATATCTGTCCATGAGTCTCTAAAAAAAGTTTCTAAAGAAAGTTTAAATTAAAAATTTTTTTTAGTAACTCATAGATATCACAATTAAATTTAACAAAAGTACATGTTGTTCCAAATCACCTACATTTACAGTATTAGCTTCACGATGTAACTTTATTTGTAATGCAACATCGCTTGTTTTTTAATAATTCTAATATATTGTATATGTTCCTCTTAATTATCCCAATGAAAATTAAAATATTCAAAGAAAAAGCTATTTGAAATATTATACATTGTTTATACATAAGTATATGTTAAGAAAAATAAATTTATTTCAGTAACTTGTTTTAGAAGAATATTATAATACAGATGTAAGCATAAAAAAATGTGAATTTAATAAAATCTTTTGATTTATAATGAATTTGATTAAACGCACTACTGATGTATATTATAACCATTAATTAAACTGATTGTAAGTATATAATGCAATTTTGAATTATAAGATACATATTTTGTCTAACAGCACAATAAAATATATTAAATATTTCACGGTTTAACCGGTTTCTATGTTTATAATAAACGCATATCTCTACATCAATTTGTGTATGATAGCTGTAATCAGTGCATTAATGTGGCCATTCGTTATTAATCAAAGATCTTAGATTATAATTTATGATACGTATCCTAAAAAAGCACTACGATTCCAAGCTGATGTTAAAGAGATAACCGCGTCGCGCGACACGATGTCATTAACCGCAAATCTAGAATGATTTGTGATAATCGCGAACGATATTACCGATAATGCCGTCACTTTCCGTCCGAAAAATATATCTCACATATATCACAGACGCACTGACACATGATTAACATGCGAAGAATGAAAGCACGAGTCAATGAGCGGCGATGAACACTGACCAGAATTAATCGCATTTTTTCGACCAGGGTGGCCCACCGTGTGAAAAGGATGGCAACGACCACCGTCTTTTTTTACGATTCGTCACTCTTCTGACGGATTCATCATGACATACGTGGCTTTTATAGCGAATGTTCTTCTGCCTAGATATTCTAGACATACAGATTTTGAGGAGGGGTACAAGAGAGTTACGGTGCTATATGGGGGTCCCAACTCTGCATGTACATCTTCAGTTGAGAGGGGATTCATGCTTCATAGCGAATGTGGGGTAACAAAGCAGTAGAACGAAACGTAATGCAATTCAATGAATTTTAATAGGAGGTACCCTTTTTTGCGAATTTTTTGGGAATATAAAAATTTATTTACTTCTTTTATATACAATCAATTAAAAATTATGTGCTCAATATAAAGTATGTACGTGTTAGAAACTTTTTTCAAAGAATTTCTTTGTAAAAAAACTTATATAAAAACTTTATACAAGTTCTAACATGTGTATTTATGTTGATCATATAATTTTTAATTGATGTATATAAAAGAAGTAAAGAGATTTTTATATTCCAAAAAAAGCCATAAAAAGGATATCTCTTTTTAAAATTCATTGAATCTTATTAAAAATCTCGGAAACGTTTCTTTGGAAGATTTATTAGTAAGGCTGATTAATCCGAAATCGGACTAAATCTCCCTTCTGTAATTATTGGTTAAATTTGTCTGAAGTATAATGAGAGCGAACATCACTGGCGGACATAAGCGCTCATATATAACCGGTCAGTGTCCGATGACATGCGACGTATAACCGGTAATGACTTTCTCGTTAATTATTACCGGAGTCTTTTAAGCGATCGCAACTGTGAGGGAGAATGGACTTTCTCGTTACATTGTTTGTCTCGAAGAAAGCAATATTACTTCTACGCGTTAAAACAATTTTCTCAAGAAACTTTTTATCTTCAACTTCTTGGGATAATAAATAAATACCTATTATCCCATGAAGTGTAATCGTAACTTCGAGAACAGTCTACAACTTGTTGAGCAACGTAATCAACGATACATGCTTCAATCATGTGCGAATAGAATTAACGCCGACGTCTCGCAGTGCAAATCGTATACAAAAAAACGACCATCTCCATTCCGACCATCTCCGTTCCCAGATCTCGTGATGAGGAGGAGACGGAGAAAAGCCTTTCTCTGATATCGGCGCGGCGCGTCTCACGACGCAGCAACACGGAAAAGCGCGGTTTCGTAATTCACGTGAGAACAATTTCGCCTGTGCCAGGTTCGCGCGCTCACGTTCGCGTTTACCACCTGCGGAGTCTCACTCTGACTTTCTTCCTCAGGGTTACTGTCGCTCCTGCGAAAAGCAAGCAACATGACTGCCTTTCACTGACGGCATGTTCCTCCAGAGCAGGAGATGCGTCAGTTGCGTCGACGTGAGACGATCAGGAAGCAAAACCGCGATTATCCGGTATAGGTGTTCTGTAATCGACGATACGATATTGTATGAACGATTGTGTAAATAATCAGATAATAATTTCACATGAAAGAACAAATCAAAAGGAAATTCTTCTAATTGTGAGAAAGTCAATTAGTCAAATAAATTAAATTAAATTAGAAAATAGCCAAACTGATAGAAATATTCATTTCTTCTTACACACACAATTGTCTCGTGAGACTAATTTTAATTTGGAACACCAGCACGCAAGGAGTATCTTCGATTTTTTTTGTTTTTTTTTTCGTCATGCAGGAGAGACGCGATGAAGCGAGAAACTGTGAGAGTCATTACCTGGGCCGCACGACGGGATTACTTTGACTTTCTTCCGATACGATGTCAGTAGCAGCTGTCTTTTCGATTTTTTTGTCTTCAAGAAGATAATCGATTTGGTTACTTTCACTGTGTCTCGAGAACACGTGGCAGACTGTACGATTGGGACGAGTTTCAAGCGTGTTGTCCAATTTGTTTAAAGCCCATTAAAATACATAGAGCCGATGATAAGCGAACATAAATATTGAACGGTAATTTTTCATCAAATACGACAGCATGAATTCCCGATACATCAATTCTCTCCAAAAACTCCAAGGAATTGAAGAAAAAGAAAAAATGCGCCAGCTATACAAAAAGCCTTTGATTTAATTGGCATTTATTAAATAACAAATCTTCAATTTGTCATTTAGCATTTTTCTTTCTCTTTCCGTATATTTTTGCGGTACATTATTGCAAGGAAAATTTACAAAGCCGGCATCACGGTACGTCCGCTTTCTTTCCGCATTTATACACAGTAGTAATCATTGCAAGCCATTTGCACGATAGTGAGGATAATTTAAGGTTGCATTCATTACGGATGAAGTAGCAGCCGACTTATATTAATTGAGATTTACTTCGAGATCATCTTCGTGAGTGATTTTCGCCGACAAAGAGGTCGATGTTCCTTGAGATCACGTCAAAGATTTCACCTCTTCGCTACTCGCAAAGTTTCCGCTCATTCTGTATGTATATAAAAACATATAAAATATTATCACGTGGGCATTGCCACATCGTCATCGCGTATAATTTATTAGTACTAGACTCAAGATATAATTTATCAATACTAAAATCCACGCGTCCTTTCTTACGTGGCAACGAAGAAAAGTCCATGTCGTATTCTGTATTATAATAAAAATAAAAAAAAAATATTCTGTCACCAGGAAGTACAGCTTAGGTACTTTGCCTCATTCGAAATCCATTAACAGTTTTCCTGCGGGCGATTCTGCTGGCACGTTGCACAACTCGATCGTCCACATCGTTACGTACGAACGTTTCGCATTATTCGTGCAGATATTATATACATATACAACATGTTGTATTGGATTGTCGATTGCACGCAAACTTGGGCTAGATCAAGACTTTCAGGCTTTCCTGACCAGCGGTCGATTGTCGCAATTCTTCAGAGTACATAGATAATCGTGAAGTGACTTCATAATAGCGCTCGTGTATCACATCTCTCTGATGCCAACGAGTCGCAATCGCGTTATGTCAAAAGGAAAGTTACATAGATTGTAACGAAAGGGCGATATTAGCGCCATCCAACTGTAGCCCAATGAGATCGCATTAACGATTGTCTTACATTAAGATTTTCCGGGCGATAAAACATAGAGATATATAATCGCGTTAATTGCGACCATTTCTCTGATCATAATAATGGTGGAAGAAGAGTTCTCCTCTTCCGGCGATTCGCGACGTCGTTTCGCATACTCACTCATGCGTGCGACATGGCTAATATTTAGCCTCATCTAGGAAGTCTATAATATAGGAAGATATATTGTGTGTGTGTATATATATATATATATATATATATATATATTGTATAATTTACATATATTATATTATACATACAATATATGGGATATCTCAACTCAAAACTCACAATAAGTATTCTAAAGATCTCTTTGTAACATTTTAAGACAAAAAGTCTAATACAAAAATGCCAAGGCTAATTTCCTCTGATATTTTATACAATTTTTTTGATAATAACAAAATTTAATCCCTTCACTCATCATTTTATCATCTCTGAATAAAATTCTAGCCCTGTCATTCGTAATTTTCAAATTCTTTCCATTTTGTGTGTGTGAAACTATCATAGTGTTTTTGTATTGAAACTTTTTGTCTTAACGTGTTACAAAGAATCTGTCTTAAAAATATTTATTTACAGTTTTGTGACACCCTGTATATATAATAACATATATTTAACATAATATATATTTATACGTAAAACAGCTTTGCGATTTTCGCGCCGCGAGAACTCCATCCCGTTCTCAAGTCGTAAAACAGACACATCCAATAGACTGCCACACTGTACGAGCATACGTATTTCTGGCGAATTTTAATAGTTTGTTTATTCTCACAAGTCAGATACAGATTGGGCCGGATACGTATCTTCGCGAAAAGCCTTCTGGTACATCGCGAGATGAGACGCGCGAGGCCACCAGCTACAAACAGAGCCGTCTGATAGGACAAGCGGAACAACATGGTGCATTAATTAACGTTATCTATTATTAATTTGCATAATGGAAGCTATGAGCGTTTCCCGTAACGATCTGCCGACATTGAGGACCAAACTTCTTCCGGAGGAATGAACGATTGTTGATCGAGCCATTGATCGAGCTTCTCATTATCATGCCTCTCTTTCTCTCATATCTATACATCCTGCCGCGCCGGCCATTATTTCCATTATCTCTTTATTACCTGGATTCGGCCATACGGAACATCCACTAGTTGATGAATCTGCCTAATTACTTTGATAGCGCTTGATATTTAATTAGGCCATTAACGAGCCAGTTTCATTGCGCCGAGAAACCCACGAGGTTTTTTTCTCGGTTGAATAGATTTCCTTCTTTCTCTCTGATCGAATAAAAAAATTACGTACGCGCGCGACGTACAGATTTCATTCGCGTTTTACTGTAAGTTACCACGTAACTACGATGTTAAACCATGCAAACGGTTGTTCTGAATAAACAGATGGACTACGCAAGGCACAATGCGTAGTCCATGTTATATCCGCACGTTCCCGATTTCGACAGAATCGAGAGAGACTACGCAGCCTTTTCATGCCTCGCTGATAATTTCCGGAGTAGTAATAGATCGAACAACCTGTCAGGAATACTATACAGACAGGAGCGCGTGCGTTTGGCGAAGCACGTGGGGCGAATATCAATTAAGTAGTACATTTGACAGACGCGTGCGTGTGGTTCGTGAAAACACGCGAATGGATTGAACCTCTTTCAAAAGTCCCTCTGAGAATGGAAAAGAATTTCTCGCAATGAAAGACTTAATTAGGCTTCCGTGCGAATTCGATCATTTCACTTATCCTTTTCTCTCTTTCTTTTTTTTTTTTAATTAAGAGAAATGATCCTATTTTCTCAAGCCGCATTCATAACCCATTCTTATGATCGGTTATCTTCAGATCTTAAGTAATGTCTTAAGATGTACGACTCTTTGATTGGTTCATTTTAAGATTTGTGTTTAAAATAATCTAAATACAAGAATTGATGATGAATATCGCCTATAATTGGCTTACATCTTAAAACTGTACTTAAGATAATCTCAAATATAAGAAATCAAAAATCAATTATTAACTGGACTTACTCAAGGAATATACAAAAGTCAACAAAAAATTAAAATGACTTTATTTTGAACAATAAATAATAAGAAGAGGCTACAAACCAAATTTTTATGTATTTCAAATTCTTAGAACATACGTTTCGACTTTATTATTAGATCCTCAGTGTAAAGAAATTAAACGCAAATTTGACAAAATTAATAAAACGGTTAAAATTTTTTTTTATTCTTATTATCAATAAACAGTCCATTTTGTAGCTAGAAATTATTACTTTGACTTTCATAACATCAAAATAAAATTATTTATATTAGGTGTAGTAAAAAGAAATTCATTATTTTTGCATAAAATTGAATGGAAAAATAATGGATTTCTTTTTACTACACCTAATATTTTCTCTTGACTTGGTTCAAAATAAAGTTATTTATGTTTTCTCTTGATTTGTTTCTTAAGTAATGCTTAAATTATTTCGTGAATTTGTATACAGTGAAAACAAAAAGTATTCGTACAAGGAAATTTGTTGAAAATAAACATTAATTAGCAATTTTATACATGAATACATTCTGTTCTAATATAAACAAACGAGCTTCGCATGTATTCCTGATTTTAGATGCTAAATTTCTCGTCTGTTTACTTTAGAATTTTTAAACATTCAAACAATACAATTTTTAATTTTCGCTTATTTTTCAGGTGATATATTTTGTATAGTTAATACATATCATTTTGATATATAATTTTAAGAAACATACAGTCTATTTTATTCTTTAACAAATTGTTAATTATTCAACAAGAAATGATCGTTAATTAAATGTCGAATTGGTGTTAAAATCATCAAATTTACATCGATTCGATGACTCATTTCTCGCTGAATAATATTTACTTTTTAAAAATAAAGTTTTTTTAAAAAATATTTTCTTTGTAAATACTTTTTGTACTCACTGTACTTATATTACTTACTCAATTCTGTAAACCACGAACCAAAATTTGTTTAAGTCTTGAAATGTAATGAACAGAACTAGAATCGTAATATTAAATTGACAAACAATTTAATAATTTTAATAAGCATCTTATGAGAATATTAATATTTTATAATTTTATGCTATAATAAGAATCTTTAAAAATTAAATAATTTATTGTAAAAAATATATTACCTCAATCTGGATTTTCTCTCTCTTGCTTTTTTTTTCTTTTGTAATGATATAAAATCTAACGAGTTTATACTATTGCTTTCTTCGTGGGCGCGATACAACCGCTTTATTGCCCGGAAATTATCAGAAAAAAAATTCTTGTCTAGGCGTTCTCTCGACGCACAATTTTCCGAGTGTCGTTAAAGCCCAAGCAAGGAAAATCAATTTGGATCGACGACTTTGTGAACAGCAACCGGATAATCAAATTAGTAAAGGAGAGAATGTGTCTCCTCTTTTTCACTTGCTTTGTGTTTTCTCGTTTCGTTGCACATCTTGTGTTTTTTCTTCGATCTTTCTCTTTTTTCTTTTCTTTACTTTTTTCTTCTTTTTTCTTTTTATCGTCGCGTACGGCCAAATGCTTGAACGATGACGGCGCTACTTTCTCCTTCGTAACTATTTTCCGTGATCGATGCTTATGTACCATAAGCAGAATGTTAAATCTTTCTATCGATACTAAACCAGTGAGTTACGTCGCTATTAGAGATAGGATCAACTTTAATGCTTGTATATATAATATGTGTGAATCTCTCAATTCAATATCTATAGATATCACTTAAGTGGAGTACCTTTTAAGCGAATGCGTTTTACTCAAAAGCAAGGCAATCAAATACATATAGCATCTAATACTGAGAATAACAGAACACATTTAATATATTAAAGACTTTCATGAGCATTTTGAAACATGACTTGGTCTCTTTTCTGTTCTTGCACTAGATTGCACTAGAACTCTCTTTCTCGCTTTCGACAAATATCAAATCTATTTCATTTTAAGTTCCAAAAATGTACATTCACATGATATTTCCATCTAAATAACTTTACTGGTTTAACTGATTCAGCCACAGAAAACAACCCAAAAGCTGAAGATAGAGAATCAAAACAATAGAAAAAACAAAAATGAATTTTTTACGAAAATTTCTATATTTATTTTGATATAAATAAAAAAATAAAAGAAGAAGATCATTTTAATAATGTTTAAATTTGTGACATTTTCTTCAACCAATAATGGCTGTGTTTCAAATTTACTGCCAGCACTGAAAATGCTATAATTTACGTTACGTGCACTATAGATTTTCAGTCCTGGCAGTTAATTCTGGAATACAATCAATGTATCCCCAAAGTATAACACTTTCTACTTAAAAACTAACTGTGATTTTTATACAGAAATATATAATTTAATATAACATAAAATTTATAACATAAAATCACTAAATAATAATAAATTATTCTTTGTAATGTTTATAAAAATTTACGCTTTTATTACAATTCTCTATAAAGTGTAGTGTTGAATATTGTAAATAGAGAAACTGATCGCAGTCTATTATTTGTTACAAATCGATAAATATAGTAAAGCTTACAATGAAAGATATAGACGTACGACTTATATGCGCTTTTGTCCAAAGATTAACTGAAGATAACTGATAATAAAATCAGAAGGAAGGAAACATTGAGAACGAAGTTCTTATTTTATTTTATCAATGGAATGTGACTGATATAAATTGTATGATTTGCGATAAACAAAAGACTATAAAATTGTATACATTACTGTAGCAGTTTTAGTTTTCGAAAAGTTTCACTGCATGAAACAAGACGATGCGAGTTCCACTTGTTTATACTTTCGCCGTGTTGTGCTTTGTTTCTGGCAGCATTGGTAAGATTCTACACTTCATCCTGAGAATATCCCAAATTGTCCCATATTGACAAAGCGATCTCATGGATATCCCGGATGGGATATCCAAAGAAAATATCATATAAAACATCATAAGATATCCTAAAGAAAATAGGTAAAATAGGGCAATAGAAGTCAGGCGCGGTAATTGTTGCGCAAAACAAATAATATGAATACAACATAAAAGTCTTTATTAAATAACCGCTTACATATATCGGCTCATTTTTAAGCCATCTTCAGAGACAAATTAATTTTATAATTACAATACCTACAAACTAATTCATTCCAGTATTGTAAGATATCCTATTAATATCTTAAAATATCTTACCATATTCAAATCCTTCCATCACATAATACAATTCTCCAAATGTCCTAAGGATGTTCAGAATACAGCAAAGGTTTACAGTTGGAGAGTGTCTGAAGTAAAAGAGAAGTAAGGAATTAGAGAAGTAAGGAATATGTCATAGTTATTTTGGACACAAACGATACGACGTACTGCATACCAATTAAGATATATCTCATATGAAATTTACAAAGATTTTTATTATACTAAATGTTATACTGTATTCGAAACATTACCCGGTGTTCCCATGTATCATCTTATCCTTGTTTAACATGGATGAATAACAAGAACAAAAGAGGTACTCGGATAATATTTCCGAACGTAGCCTAAGAATATATAAATTACAAGATCTGACATTTATTATTTCCAATTAATCTTTAATTTCATTATATAATAATGGGACAATAATATATATACATATTTCTCATTTCCGTATATTCTAAAACATTTCCCTTTTATTTTAGATAACACATATTTTAATCACACACACACGCGCGCGCACACACATACACACATACACACACACATATACATATACTTGTGATATCTTATGGAAATCCTTGGACATCTCTAGGATAAAGTGTGCTGTGACGTGGGATGATATCAGTGAAGAATAAAAAAGTCAGAGCCTACATTGTTCGGATGCACAGAAAACTCTTTATTTTCTTGTGAATATAACAAAATGAATAAAATAAACGTTTCGATCCTTCAATTCGGATTCTTATCAATATAATATTCGTGTTCTTATCCTGGGATGAGTTAATCTTCGGTCTAATAAATTTTCACACAGTTACATTCACATTACACGATAATGTAGCAAAGTATAAACATATAATTAATGGCAAGCTGATGTCAATAATAGATTTTGTAACAGTTAAAATCCTATTTTTGAAAATAGATTTCTTGGAAATATGTGAGTTTATGAAACACATTACTTGTATATATACCTACTTTTTAAATCATTAAGAGAAAAAAAATTTATTTTTTGTTAAAGTGAATTTTAGTGCTTAAATATTTTAAAATAAATTCATATATATATATATATATATATTCATATTTATTTATTTCTTAATCTATTCTCTTAATTGATTTATTCTCGGTTCAATACGAATTATAATTGTCTATTTTTTAGATTTATAAAAATTTAGATAGTCATCTAACAAACAATTATTTCTTGAATAAAAATAACAAAGATATTTTATCTTATGAACATGTCTAAAAGCTATAACACACAAAAGAACATGAGGCAGTAACGCGTACGCAATGAGACAATCAGCCAATTATAATAGAGACATAATACATAAGGTAACAGCAAATTAAAAAAAATTAATTTATTTACGTTTAACTACTGAAGTTTTTTATGTCATATTAAAACTTATTGAAAAGTTACAATACATTTTAAAATATATTGTTGTTTGTATACATTTTCTTTAAATCTCTATCTCTATCTCTAATAAAAATATAACAATGTAATATTCAGTGATCTTGAAAGATAAAAAATTAATCACTTAATTAATATCATTGATCTGAAAGATAAAGAATTAATTGATCGCTTGATTAATATTGTGTGATAAATTAGGTTCACATTGATAAGAGTAATTAAAAGTGAGTATAACTTCAAACTTTAGTTTTTTATTGAAACATATAATATAGATAATACTAATAATACTTTTCCTTAACTCTCTTTTATCCGAATAAGGTATTTTTGGAATACGTTTATCAAATATATTTTCTTCTTCCTTAAACTCTTAGAACGTAGTGGCATGGATTAGGCTTAAATTTTAAGCATTCGCTGCATATTTTTATTCGTTGCGAGAAAAAATTTACCGAATTTTGATGCAAGTAAACGTCAAAGTACTCAACCGTTGCATTTCTAACTTTTACTATAGTGACGCAGGAACGTTTATTTTACGATTTCTTTTAAAACTTTGCAAATTTACCTAGGTCTTCGCTTGACAAATATATGCCGTTTCAGCTACTCGTCTTCGCATCGCTGACTTTCGAATCATTGACAATTGAATCGATTAATAGCTGAGATGCTTCATTGTGAAGATCGGTGCGGAAAATTAATATGTTAATAATTTCCAATCTAATATATCGCAAATATTATATCATGTATTTAAATGAGAAAATTATCCTCTATAGTTTATGTACGTTTTTTTGAAAGATGACTAATACATATTGTACTATTATCCCTTAACTTTGAATCTTTTTTTAAATGAAAAATTATGAAAGAAAAAAAATAAAAGATGTTGACATAATTATTTATTTACCTTTATTAATAATTAAAAATTTTCTGACAAAAGGAAAAAAAGGGTTCGGTCATGGAGAACAAGAATGGAATTATGTTCAAGTGCGCCCCAACGCTAATATGTTCTGGTGGCTTTATTATACTACGGCAAAGGTTAATTCATATTACAACAAACCCTTACTCATCTGGTTGCAAGGTGGACCAGGCGGATCCTCAACGAGTTATGGAAATTTCGAGGAATTAGGTCCTCTCGATGTGAACTTGAATCCGAGGAATTATACTTGGGTATTAAATTATGTGAAAGTAGAATAGATTTTCAAAATCAAACACTACAATATTAAGTAGTGTGCGTAATTAATAAATATTTAATTGTTGAAAAAAATTTATTAAAATGTTGGTTTATTGGCGATTTGTAACAAAAGAGAAAGCAATTTTACATACAAGCAAAAATGTGTAAGTATGGTATGAAGATATAATTCTTTAAAAATTGGTTTATAAATTTACTTAAATAAATTTATAGATTAAATAATTGGAATTATTACTGGAACAAATAAAATTTATAAATTTATAATTTAATGGATAACGTATATATATAAATTCAAATGATAGAAATTATTTTGTAATCAAAGGAGGTTAGTTACGAGTGTTGGAAATCAATCTAATATTTAATGATTAAATTAGAAGTACATAAAGACATATAAAAACGTAACTATATATTTCAACTCCTATTAGGTCATCCTCAGTGTACAATTTTATAAAACTAAACAAACTTGCGATTTAATCGTTGACATAGATATAACAGTTCTATCACATTCAATTTCTATTCGAAATTTTTAATATTCCTCCTCGAATGTTTTATATCCATATTCTTGATGTTGTTCTTCCTTCTGCTTCGATTGTTACAGATAACGCAATTCAAATTCACCCATTACAATTTCAAAATTAAAAGCATTTTCAGTATCTAGATTAAAATAACCATTAATTAATATTATATAATTCGACTATATTGCATGTCGACGATTAAATCGCAAATTTGTTTAGTTTTACAAAATTGTACACTGAGAATGACCCGATAGAGGTTGAAACGTATGGTTATGTTTTTATATATATTTATGTACTTCTAATTTAATCATTAAATATTAGATTGATTTCAATACTTGTCATCTAGTTGCAACTCTTTGATTACAAAATAATTTTTAGTGGATAACATTGTCGATGTATAATTTATTTATAGGTCAAGAATTATAATGTTCTTTTCATTGACAATCCTGTTGGTACCGGATACAGTTACGTTAAAAGCAAATCGGCATACACGAGGACAAACACGCAGATCGCAAAGGACCTCGTGGAATGTATGCGAGGATTTTATAAGGAATTACCGGAATTCAAAGCTGTTCCAACGTATATCACAACTGAATCGTATGGCGGAAAAATGGGCGCGGAGTTTGCGTTACTCTGGTATCGAGTAAGAAATATAAACATGCTAATTAAAAAAAATAATAAAAACAAAGAATTTGGTTCCATTAAAAGAAACAGCGATATTAAAATTTAAAAAAATGTGACAAAAAGAAATTCTCTATTAATTATAAAATCAATTCTTCTTTAAAACGAACTGCAGTTTTTTTTCTACGATGCATTAACAGATCGTCAAAAATTATATAAAAAATTTAAATTAATGATAATAAGAAAAATTCTGTACATGCAAAGCCATAATATTTATATGTACATAGTCATCTAATAATTTAGAAAATTATAGATGATGTCTACACAAATGATAGTAACGATAATGACATCGTAACAATTTACTGAATATGATGAAATAAACTTATGTTTCTTGTAAAAGACTGTGAAATTCACAAGTATATATGAGTATAGTATGAGTGTTTTGCAGGCTCAGAAAGCGGGCACCCTCAAGAGTAATCTAAAAGGAATCGCACTCGGAGACTCTTGGATCTCTCCTATCGATTCCGTAATGACATGGGCACCATTTTTGCTCAACACAGTAAGTAGGATTATTTATCGTCATTAATTGTAATGTCCGTAGCTCATTTATTTATTAACGAAATAGATCTATTTGACACAACAATTAAATAAAAAAGCTATTGCCATAAATAATATCATCGAGGAAATGTAATACACAACAGACAATAATCAGTTTTCAAGATCCAAGATCAACTTCTTTCCTCGTCGTTCTTTTTTATCGATGCTAATTGACCATACAAAAAGTTTCTGTTTTATTTATTTAAAGCAAATTTATATAAAACTTTTCGAAAACTATTGTATAATTCGCAGGGTATGGTGGACACAGAAGGTTTCAAAAAAGTTGATGCTGCAGCACAAAAAGTAAAGAACAATGTCGAGCTTGGCAATTGGAGAAGTGCAACTCAAGAATGGTCTAATACAGAAATGGTCATTTTAGAGAAGACCGACAATATTGATTTTTACAATATTCTTACAAAGCAACCTCCGTTGCGGTTTTCCAATTATCAAAAATTTTTTAAAAACAAATCTGGTACATAATATCATTATATTGTTTTATAAAATTATATTAAATAACGAAATTTTGATTCCATTTTTAATATTAATATAAAAAACACTCAACATGTTATAAGATTCCTTTTATCGGAATATCATTATTATTATGTGTCACTGTGCATTTTTTTCTTTGTAATTGCAGTCATGTATCTAAATCTCAGTGCAGGTGAGGCTTTCTCACTCGAAAATTTGATGAACGGTCCAGTAAAGAAAGCGCTCGGTATCAAATTCGTTCACGGCAGTCAATCCTCTGACGTTTTTGAATACTTAGCAGAAGATTTTATGAAACCTGTTACTCACATAGGTACCTGTCAAGTATATTGACAGAATGTCATTGTAGCGAAAGCGAAAGGAAGAAATTGATGTTGATTGATGGAGATAGTTATTTCCAAGCATAACGAATGTAAAAGTTAGGCAACTTGTAAGCATAAAAGAAATTGTTGAAGCAGTTTTAATAAACGTGTAAAATAAAACAATATTTATATTACAATATATTGCATAAATATATAAATTAATTGACTGCTGCATTCTAATACATTCGCTTTAAATCAAATTAATTTATGATGTAAAGAATTATTACTCCACATAATTAGAATTTATAATATATTCTAATTACTAATATAAATGTAAATGTAATTATTTTAGTGGAAGCATTATTGAATGAAACCGACTTGAACGTATTTGTGTACAATGGACAAATGGATTTGATTGTTGATACACTAGGTAAGTTGTTATTATACTAGGAAAAAGATTTAGTGCCTTCAGCAAAATTTAGTTAAGGGATTTTTAATAGCAACAAAATATCTTGTTTATATAACAAAAAATTTAGATGCTTTTACAAAATAATTTTTCTACTTTGTAAATAATAAAAATATTTTTGTATACTAATTAAACAATTAACTTACTAATTAACAATTTAGTTTAATAAAATTAATTTTGTTTAGTACATTTTAACCAAAAATTTTTGTTGTTACAGAAAATTTTTGTTGTTACAGAAAATTTTAATTCACAAAACATTTTTCTTACTATATTTTATTTTCTGACGCATTATTTTATTAAACTTTCCTATTCTTTAAACATTTAATAAACATTTTAATAGCACAGTATATTATTAAGAATATTAATTAAAAGAAATTTGTTCTATCATTTATTATTATTCCTGCGATAATATTTTGATATTAATATTTTAGAAGTAAAATCATTCAATAGCTTTAAATATTTTTTTTAATGAAAGAAATTTTAATGAATTTTTTTTGCGTTTTAATAACATTTACATTAAAAACTATCTAAGCTTTAAACTGACTTAAAAGACATCATTAATTTTCATTTTGTAATTGATATGACAACATAAATTCTTGTGTATGTGTTTTTAATATCTTTTATGTATTTTTTTTATAAAATCGTCAGTTTTCTGATTAAATACTTAGTATTATCTTTAACTATCACCATCCAATTCATATTACATGTTACTACGATCTATTACACCATTTTTATACTATTTTAACATTATATAAGTTTAACATTATATAAGTTACATCATACTGGATGTTTCAGAGCATCCGTACATTCCATTTAAAAACGAAGGATGAGATTATTTTGAAAAATATTTCAGACAAAAGTTGTTGAGGATTAAGTAATGCATTACAATCGCATATGCGATTGACTTTGGGTGGCGACGTGAAGGTAATGTCGAGATCGATTTGAATTTTTTAAATGAAAATCTATATCTTTTATTATATATTTTTATAGTTTATTTCAAGGCATTTTCGAAACACTGATTACAAAACTCTTTTTAATTGAAATTTTCTTGAATTATGAAATTTCGAAGTTTCAGTACTGTCGGCATTAGCATTATTCAAGATTTACCGCGTGGAAGTCGCACGATCGGATTTATATCTCTTTTCAAGGTATTTGATTAAAGTCTCCTTAATCGCATATGCCCATGTAATGCATTATTTGATCCTCAAAGTTTGTCTAAAACATTTTTCAAAATAACCACTTTCCTCGCTTTTAAATGGGGTGTATGGTCTGAAACACCCGGTATATTAGATGTTTAAAATAAAACCTTACACACACACACACACACACACACACACACACACACACACACACACACACACACACAAAATTTTTATCTCGAAAACAAAACATTTTAGAGAAAAACATTTCATACGAAAAATTTTGTAATTTCAAAAAGGACATGAGATGATATCATTGATTTGAGTTTGGATAGCGTTGTCAAGGTCACATCGAATTTTTTGAATGAGAATTTTTCTTTAGTTTTTATTGCATATTCTCGTAGCTTACCTTAGAAACTTTTCAAAACATTGTAATAAAATTTTATTAAGTATTTTTCGAGTTATAATTTAAAAATTATAGTATTATACCGCCGGCATTTATAGCATTATCTAAGATATCCGATCGATGGTTAAAACCTTTTGAATGTTGTTCAGAGATATAACATTTATTAAAATCAAGATCATTGTTTCTTTAATTCTTATTTCTTAATTCTTGTTTTTACGTTATTAAAAATGAAAATTAAAAAAACATTCTTCATCTTG
>Ga0157364_1000722_pt1 | contig 24621 bp, 13 predicted proteins | sample AttsexASBM2_FD_111476 | JGI IMG/M metagenome (GOLD analysis project Ga0157364, IMG submission 111476) | Fungus gardens microbial communities from leaf cutter ant in Ribeirão Preto, State of São Paulo, Brazil - Atta sexdens ASBM2 | ecosystem: Host-associated > Fungi > Mycelium > Unclassified ...
GTACAGTGAAATATGTGTTAAAAATTAAGTTGTAATTATGTAAAAATATATTGAACGTTCACATATGTGATTATTTATCAAGTAAAATAAAAAAACGCTAGGAAGAAGCTGACAATTTTTTTTAACTTGTTGTATTTATATACATATTCCAAAAGAAAATAATACACACATTATCATTAAAGAAAGATTTTAAATATTGAGGTAAAAATCATTTTTTATGACTAATAATATAAGTACAGGCGAAATACAATATATATCTAATACTGATAGATAAAGCGCAAAAAAGATTTACGAAAAGAAAAACGTTACACGATTGTCCCAAGCCTAAAATATGTATATAAAAAATCGTGACGCTATAACTCGCAAACGTATTAAAAAAAAATAAAAGAAAAAACTTAACTTAAATAAGCAATATATACAAAACAAGAAAAGGTGTTGTTAGCAACACTATCTATTTACAGTGATTGATATGTATCGATATTGGTCCTTTATAAACTTAATACAAAACGACTAAAAAAATATAAAATGTGCATTAAATGCAATATGTTCTCTGTTGCTATTATATATATATATATATATATATATATATATATATATATATATATATATATTTTCTTCTAATTTTAAATTATTATGTAGTTATAGAGTAAAAAAAAAAAAAATAAAAAATTTACATTATATAAAATATATTTTCTTTTTCTATTATATATATATATATATATATATATATATATATATATATATATATATAAGTTCCGCTAATGATATAATATTACGTAGCTTTAGAGTAATGAAACTTAAACTAGAGACACACATGCACACGTAAGACAGCTAGAAATAGATCCAAAACCATCATCTGATTCGTTAATCATCATAAAATTCTCATGAAATCATATAAGTGCCGCGATGCTGGAAATATCATCCACATCTCTCGCGTTCCGTCGTTTTCTATTTGATATCTTTGGATAGCTAGCTATCATGCCTCGAATAACCGAGATCTATTTAACTTTTCGTAATGCCGATAAAATAATAAAACAATTATACAGACACACATATTCATATAACAATATTCTGATGATAAATATTTCTTTCATCTTCGAATTGGTGTACCAATTCATAACAGATATATAGATTTAGTACATAATTTTTTAAAAAAACTGTGTACTAAAATATATTTCTTCTGATATGGAAAATCTTTTTTCGATATAAAACGTGCTGCATTCACGATATTAATAAAAAATAATTATTTACTTGATATAGTGATATAGTGATTATGATTGTACCTACAACTACATAAATTTACATAAATTTATCTGTCAATTTTTTTATTTATATAGTATATATATTTACTAATGCATTTTAATTTATTTTTTATGCAAATGAGATAAATTTTCTTTAAATTTTCTTTTTCTTATGCCGGATTAATTGTGCCATTGTAGAAAATAATGTATTTCTCTAATTTCGATTTTAAACAACTACACTGTGTATGAAAATCATAGAATATCTGAAAAATTTTAATGTAAATGACTGTGTAAAGCGACAAAAATATAATGATACTTTTTTGAAAATCTAAAACTACTTTCTACCCTGCATTGTCCTTTAAAAAAAAATATTATTTGAGGTATATAATAAAAAAATCTATTTTATATCGCATTATATAAGATACAAAATCAAATTTCGAAATAGTTTTCGAAACATACTGTATGAACTCATTGCTTTTAAACTCTTTTTTTATATTTTTCGTGTAGATTTTTTTTAAAGAATCCCTTTTTCGTGTAGATTTCTTTTTAAAGAATTTCTTTTTTAAACTCCTCTAATAAAAAATTTATATCTACTTTTTACTATTTTAATCTAATAAATAATGTTAGATTTCGAAAGTTACGCTTCGGAATCCATCGTAAGATCTGCCTCAATTTCCTCGGGGCTCCTTAGGTCAATTGCAAATCTCTTCCTGGCGGTGTTTACGCTGACTCCAGTCAGCTTTTCCTGAGCCTTTACGGTCTTGGAGTAAACCTCGAAGGCTGCAGCGAGAGCGTATGTCAATTGCCTGGCATAATATTTCGATTCGCAGACAAAACCATGACATTCGAATGGCGAGATTCTCCTGAAGTTCTCCGTCTCGCGAACAACGATCATGGAAAAGACTCTAGTGTAAACTAGATCCTGTACTCCGTAAGAGATCGTCTCAATAGGATACATTCTGGATAAATTGGCATCTTGCTTCCTTTTATCTAGCGGCAGCAAGGCAACTCCCTCCTGAGAAACTATTAACTTGATAAGAGGCAGCATTGTGTTAGTCGGCAAAGCCTTCGCAGCAGAAACCATATTATCGACGGGCCTTCTTGTGTGCTTGATGCCCCAGAGGCCTCTTGCATCATGGGACCCCAAATATTTCACCTGAAAATGGTCAATCTAAAAGATTCAAATGCGCAACGGACCTCCTAAGGCTAAAATTCTTGGAACAAAGCTTTGAAATTTTACGCAATCTCCTTTTAACTTTTTCAAAATAATCTTTTAAACGATTACAATGTCAATCGTGAAAAAGTTAATTACAAATACATTTTTCATTTTTAATAAAAAATATTATTAGTTCATTTTATTTTAAATATTAAAAACATTAATTAATTTTTTAATTTAACACTCCAAAATTCTCACATAAAATTTTGTTTTTCTTTTAAATATTGTTTTTATATTATGTTTTATATTATGTAGAATAAAAAAAATATATGTATATAAATTATACGAATGCTCATATTATTGCAGGTGTGTATATTCTGATGATTCATATTTGATTGGAACAAATAAAGTGTAAATATTAAAAAAAATTCAAATTTTTTTATCTTTATTTAATATGAAAATTGTACCTGAAATACTTGCGGCAAATCGGTAGAACCTTCAAAAACATTATTATCGATAGACAGACGTGACAACTTCGACACAAGATCTTTCTTCTTATCGTCAAAAGACACCTTTTCCTTCTTCATCTCTTTTACAGGCTGGTCTCTCTGTTTCAAATTTATATTTTTTAACGCGCAGGTCTAATGTAATTATTTTAGGATCAAAAATTTAAAAACAATCCACAAGTGATCCTTTGATCAACTAATCTAATCAACTAATGATTAAAAATGTCTAACGAATAAGAATACGCAAAAGAATGCGAATGCATCATGAATTTAAATAAAGGTAAAAGAATGGTAGAATAACGGGATAAGTTACAATGCTTCGTACTCTACAAATATTTTATAATGAATGCTAATAGAAACGGCAAATTAATCCTATCACGATAAATCCTGAGCGCGTTTTTCTACCTGCATTCTCTACGAGAGAATCTTAAAATGCTACTCACGGGAATGTTATCGAGCCGGCAGTGCCTTGTCGTTGACCTAGGCTTGATTTTAAGATGATACTCCACCACGTTCGGTATGTTTGGCGTGTTGGGCACGACTGAGCCAGCGGCGGTTGACGCGCGTTGAAGGCCCTCGCTTCCGGCCCCAATCAGAGGCGCTGGTGTCGTTGATCCACCTCCACCAACGACTTCCGATGTCTAATTGCATTTTATCAAGTTGTAAACATCAGTCTACTTTCATATTTCTACAACACACTCCTTCAAGTTTGAATTTTATACGCTTTATATTAATATTTTAATATAAACAATATCTGACATCTTTGTTTGTTACTATTCATACATTGTTTATTTTATTAATTTTTTAATATTTAAGCAATACAATTAATAAAAATTTATTTATTTATTTTATACGTTGAAAAATTTGTAGTTATAAGCAGATCATATAAAATGTGAAAATACATCTCTTTGAGGTTTCGTGTAGATTTATATTAAATGTTAATTATTGTTTGTAATGAAAGATACTATAAAAATTCTTTCTATTCTACACCTAAGGAACTAATCTTAGGTGGAGAACAGATTAGATGTCCAACTTTATGAGTTGTATTTTTGTATGATTATTCATTAAAACCTTCTTGAAGACATTGTCTGTCCTCTTCGCGAAACCAAAGTCCTCGTCCTCCATAGCTAGACGGTGAACGCAAAATTTGCCACTCTTTCTTGATTTCCTCTTATCTTTTTCTCTCGTTTCTTACAATGAGGAAAAATAACAGGCTATCTGCAAATAATTTGCCAATCAAGATGCATTATTCTCTCTCGTGCTGGTCAAAGCCCTAATTAATTTTTAAACAATGGAATACAGAAGATGTCTACAATTCTTGATGATCTCTATATTTTCGCATCTATATATTTTCTCTGAAATGTGACTTTCGTATATAAATAAACCGCACATTTCGATGAATGGCTCGCGAATTAGAGCAGACAAGGAGGATATACCTCGTGTAACATTGTAATTATTATTATTTAAAAGTTCATCCGGGCGCGAAATTAAAAATGGACTTAACGTCCAAATTTAAACCGGAAAACAGCTGTCGGGCAGCACGTGTTGCACCTTGCATCATACTGGTTCCATGAAACCTCCTTTTCTTCCTTTCTTCCACTTCACTGTATCGAACCGTATATTTGTGCTATTTATAATAAAATCACTCGAACAGAACCTTTATTTACCATATTACGACGTATAAGAGAACTAATAAAAATTATGCTCTTATTTCGAACTTATTCTTCTTATACAATATTACCACTTTCAACAATAATAATTACCTGCTTGTTTATTTTCTTTCTTTGTAATTACTTTGTCATAAATTTTTAATATTTTGTATATATTAATTTATGTACCGCAAACTCCAATCCTTGTTATATTAAAAATAAATAAACGTACAAAAAAATTTTATACAACGATCAGACGTTCACTGTTTTAACTTTCACTGTTCTCTGCAATACGCGTAGCGACAATGACGGGTTTTTGTCCGCGTCCCCGTGATTACATCCCGACAGCGGATGCGCGGGATGCAATTGTATCGGCGATTTTAAACGAACCGGGGGTTCTTTCAATCCACAGGAAATGAGTCAAGTGACCGATAGTCAGATGAGGAAGAATTCATTAATGTATTCCGTCGGTTACAGGTGTGTTTCTGTTATTCACGCTTACACCCGCGAGCATTATTTTGAAAATGCGTAATAAAAATTTCGATCTCAACATGGGAAAATACAGATTTAATGTTGTAAAAATTACATAAATTATATAAATCACTGTATTAAAAAATGTTTTGAATAAATAATCTTATTCTTTTTTATAATACATATATAATAATGCCTTCTTATATTGCTTTTTTATTAAAATATTTTAATTATCCGTCAAATGTATCAAAAATATATATATTAAATAAATATTAAATTAAAAATAGTTCTATTAAGGAAATTGCTATTCAAACATACATTGCATTTTACGATCTTTATTCGTGCACTGCAGAATATTTTTAACAAGTTTTAGAAAAAAAAAAAAATCTAAACGCAACAAATAGTATGCAAAAGAGAAAGAGGAAATTTTATAGGACGCCCTTTACATAGCTGTACACCTGTCGTCATGTTACACCCGCGTACAATAGCAGAACTGTTAACGCGAGCAACTTAACTATACTTAACGGGTGTCTTGTAAAAATAATATCTTCTAAAACAAGCTTTTCCACTTTACGCACAAATATGTTTTATCGACACGATGGAATCGCCATCGCGTAAAATAGACACATTTGTATGTTAAATTATTATCGAGCATACCATCGAGAAATTAGAAGACACCTCGATAAAATTAATTAGTACCCATGTGCGTGAGCAGCAAGAAGAAAAGGTTCGGGATGCTCGATAACGGTAGCGTTAGCAGATGAAATGGAATCGCTGCTCATTATTACGGTTTCCTAGATTTCCGTTAGTCTCCTCGACTATACCTTGCAGAATCTCGGCCTTTTATATAATAAAAGATAATAAAGAGAAATATTAAAAAAAAATATTCTGATGGCGCAAACAATTACGCTGCTCGCAACACATTGGACGTCAATAACCGTACATTCTCGTCGATATTCGTGCTCGTTGAAAGAAAAAAAGTTGCAAACGCCGCGGTAATTTATACGACGTTTTATTTAGCCGATGATTACATCTGACAACGCAAAATCAACCAATTCTCCTTTTCATGCACGTGGTAGGGTGGGAACCGGAAACGAGCGCCGCTGGATGTCTGACCGGAAGTTATTACGGTTGTGTCACGAAGGAGTTCTAACGATGCGTGCCACGCATACATACTCATAGAATTCGAATGGCGAAGCGGATTGAATTCGTTGAGGAAAAACCTGACGATATAATGTCGTGCCATGATTAAATCATTTTAATACGAATTCCCAAAAAAAATACAAGCATATGTCTTTTTAATTCCAATATATCAAGATTTCTGATAAGCCGATAAAATCAAACGATAGAAGAAATTATGCACGCAAAAAGAATCTTTCCATATGGTGCCCGATGAAAACTATCTAGTGTTTTTTATTTGCTTCATTTCGTCGATACTCATACAATGTGCAACGAATAATTCAGATGGCAATAAATAACTCAAATGGAAAATTTATCGATCTTCCATTTATTTCCTTTACGCTTCTTCATTTTTGCAATTAAAATAATTTTTCTACGATCTGTAAAACATTGCGATAAAATATGATGTTTCATAAATGTAAACTTACAGAATTAGATAAAGAAGTTATCATAGAGATAAGCTATGATAAAAAGATATATTTTACTCATAAAGGCAGTTTTAACGTAATTGTACAAAATTAAAATTAAACTCTTCTTCTTTATGATTTTGCAATCACACGTGATTCACTAATCATTAATTTAAAGATTATTTTTTCTTATTTATTTTTTAAATAATAGCAATACGAAGTGCGTCATAATTATTGAACCATTTTATCATGCACAGTCATCCGCGATAAAGACATGTCATGTATCATAGATTAAGGATCAAATCGTTGTTTAGATATTCGATGAGAAACGCGCAATTATTCTCTTTATGTTCATTTCCACTACGTAGATTAACTTTAATCTCAGTTCAACTTACTCTTCGTTGTTTTCTAATCTTTAGAACTAGAAAAAGACGAAGAGTAAGTTGAACCAAGATTAAAGTTAATCTACATTGTGGAAACTGGCATAAGAGCGATTTATCGTTCGATGGCGCAAACGCGCATGGATGCGTACAATTTACAATTGCATAAGCATGGCAAGACGGGAACGAAACTATCGGACGAAGAACTTACGATAGCCACGTCGATCGTTAATTTAAACAATAGCCCCATGTTAATTACAATGATCGTCGCGAGCCGTCGGACTCGATGGAAGTCGAGTTGCGGCAAGTCGCAACGCGCGACGAAACACAAACGCGATGCTCTTTATCAGAGAAATCACAATCCATTCGGACAAAAAGATTGATCTATAGCGATCGTGCGGAATCCTGCAACTCGCAACGCGATTCGTAAACGATCGGAAGCATTGAATATTCAAAAACGCGGCAGATTACCTTCAACTATTTACCTTCACTTTTCTGCGCTCGGCGATGATTGACATGATTGACGAGGTCACATATACACGTAAGTACTCGCGTGTACGCACAGCACGTTTTAAATTGACGTAGATTCGATGTACGTTCCTCCCAGGTGCAGTCAGTCGATCTCGATCTTACCGTTCGACGCACCTGCGACGAGCGACGACGGCGGTCGCTGAAAAAGTCCACGCTTCCGGAAACATCGTCGCGTCTGGCAGGATGACGGATGCGGCAACGATGCATCCGCATGCAACGGGGACCGTCGCGACTCTGTACGACGAATCCGAGACCGGAATATCTAGGAGAGAACGATTGACAGGCACCTGCGGTATGCACTGTCGTGTACGTGCGACTGAAAATGTGGGACAACGCGCCGCGCCGTTCGTTCGGAATTGCGCTGACTGATAAAACGGAACGAGCCACGATATAGGCGTACACGTATTACGTATGTGAATGTCTTTGAATAAGACTGCTACACCTGCAATAAACCTGAGTTGATACGAGCGATAAGCTCTGACGCCACTGACATTAATCGCGACGAGGAAGTGGAACTTTTTTAGATTCAGTTTCTAGAGATCGCGGGAGATGATTTCGAATTATCACAGAATGTATAATCATACAGAATATGTAGTTATCATGTAACTACATATTCTGTATGATTGTCTACAAAAATTAAAGAATAAGTTTGATAATAGCTTCTAAATATTTATTGAAATAATACTATTTAATTTGGCCGATATGACCAAAGAAATTTAGGAAAATAAAATTACTTTTGGTTATTTTAACTAAATATTTAATTAACATTATTTTACTAAACGTTTGGTAGCTACTACCGAAACTCTTTTTTCAGTGCACAGAGAACATACTAATTTTATGACCATTTGTAAATTAACAATTTTTGGAATAGTAATTAAATAATTTATGCCTTCAATATATAAAATGTAATAATGGATTATTCATTAACATTGTTGCGGAGTAACTTCCCGACATTTAGTTTCAATTATAATCCTTATTACTTACATAAGTAAAAAAACACAATAAAATTCATGCGACAGAAATGATGCGCAACATGGTCGGAAACTTTTAATAGCGAGACACAAAATTTAGTTGTGTCTAAATTATTGTAATTCTCTCTATGCATCTCTCTCAGTTTGCTGCCATTCTATCCTTCATTTCACACAGACATCAATCGTAATCGTATTGCATAATATGACGTAATAAAATATACGTAAGATTCGTAATTAAATCAGCATTTACACCAATAATTAATATGAAACGGTTCAGATAGATGGAAACAATGCCTCTCCGCGAAGTCATCTCGAGAGAGAAAGAGAGCTAAAAATAATTAATAATAGCATGCGTGTTGTAATTCACAAGTACTTATTTCTTGTATCATTGGATACTTATCGTCGGCGATCAACAAATCTTTCAGGAATCTCTCCATCTTTCAGGATTCTCTTCCAGTAACTATCACTGATTCGCGATGAATTATATTATTTGACGCACGGCGAATGATAAAAACGTGAGAATAACTTTCATGCTTCTTTGTTGGCATCCGGCGACAGGAAAGAAGGCGCTCGGAAGTTAAGGCGTTATGAAATTACACGGGATTATACACCGCAGACAGCATCGTGCGAAGATACTGGACTGCGAATAGCGCGAGAAATGTTCCTCCAAAACACTTCTTACATTTCTCGCAGATAATACTCCATTATACTATTATTAAAAAGAAATAGAATATTTCTTAATCATCATATAGACTTGATTAAAAGTTCCAAGAGATTGCTGAACAAATTCTTTTACTAATTGTAAGAAGATTATACTTAAACGCTTTTTGCATTATAGGCTTTATCTTTTATTGCTGGAATTTTTTTGTTTTTAGGCCAACAATTCCTCAACATAAATATTTAAATCAGGATTATAACAATGTGCTAATGAAGTTATTCAACGGGAGAGACATTTTCCTCGTCGGTATTTTTCCAGCGCAGGCTCGTTCGGGCGCAAAAGTAATAAACAGATCTTCCCACGGTTGTCACGTTTATTTTGTAATCGCTCCGATATCTAATTAGTAGACAGATAATTTAATTAGGAACAACAGTCTACGCCCGCGGTCTGGCACTCCGCATCCGCACGCAACGCGAACTGCAATATGATCCGTGCGAAATTGGTCGTAAGAAGGAAAGGGATGCGCTCTCTTAATATTTGTTTCCTGATGTTTCCTTCAAATACATGCTATTATTGTATCTGTACATGTATATAACGTAATGTTTTAGTAATATATAATCGACAAAACGTAACGCAACGTAATCAGAAAATTGCTCTATAGAGTGTAAAAAATGTATAAAAGAGCTCTCTTTACAAAGCTTGTAGTTAAATTTATAATTGTATAATATTAAAAAAATTGAAAAGTATAATTAATTTTTTTAAATCTAAAATTATATGATTATGAGAAATTATATGATTAAAATATAATACTTGAAGTTTTTTTTTTGCTTCAAAGGAAAAAACGATGGTAGTTAATTCGTGACGTGAGTGATCAGCGACCCATAACCGCCGGATGTCTAATTTTCCTCTGAGTTTACATGTCAATCTGGAAAAGCTTGCAACTGTCAATTATCCATCGCTAATTGGCACGAAACGCGTTTCGAAAATGAAGGGGTTCGGAGCGGAAGATACGCGCGTGCAGTAGAATGCAAATGAACGAGCTCGACCTCGCGCAAGGTGCGACTCGCGATTCTTAATTCTATGATATATCACAAGGTCATGTTCTTAATGTCTTCATTTTATAAAGATTTTTTTCCCGAAGCAATCACTCATGTGCACGATGAAATCATCGCAAATGTCATCACTGTCCCACAGATCAAAAAAGCAACGAGCCATTCAATCCCTCCAGAAGAATTTTCGAAATTAAAAGTTTCAAAATGTCTTCTTCATATTGTGTAATTACATCATAATAATGGTTTGAATTCATACACACCAATATCTACCAACAGTCATTAAAGGATCTTGTTAGGAGATACTAGCATTAGCACAGATCACAATACTGAAACTATAATGTCATTATGATTCGGGGTGAAAGTGTTAGTTGCCAAAACAGAAATGATGTAGATGATTACGTCATTGTACCATCACTAGAACTTCAAGGAGCAATAAGAGACAGAATGACGTAGATTCACATTTGTTGCATCGTGTTATGACGGACAAGCGTTGCGCGACAACGCAACCTTGGATATATCTCGTATGATAAGAACGATCATTTCGGGATCCGATCTGCTGATGAGCATTTCCGTTTCGCGGAAAAATCTAAAATAAAAAAAAAAAAGAAAAAAGGATTGTATCTGATTGAAGAGATCAACGCGTTGATCTCAACCCTCTTTAGCGTAGATGCACAAAACAGTAATTAACGATACGATCGCACGAGCTAAGAATATTTGACGCTTATGTAACAAAATGATACGTCAATCATATTCTAGCGAAGTAAAAAAGCGTTGAATACTGACATTACAAAAACAAGAATTTGCAAATCAATATATGAGTCTCTTTTTTATATATCATATTTAATCGTATTAAAATCGTAATACATTGATTTAATTTATGTAAAAATAAAATTTTTTAAAAGTAAAACAGATTTTACTTAGCATTTTAAATAATTTTAATAGTACAATTAATTGTATTGAGAATTTTATAGTTTAATCCGTTTTTATATTTATTTTAAACACATATTTCTACATTAATTTGTGTAAAATGGCTTTAATGTGCACTAATACGTACGTACTAAGTGCATGCAATCGAATTTACTGTTAAAATTTGTACTCATATATAATACTAGAATAAAAAAAGCAAAATGTAATCGTTTTCACTACTTGGAGATGCGAATTAAATTGCGGATTTTTTTATCATAATTTTAATTTGTTTTCTTTAAGTGAGAACTATATTTTTATTTGCATAACTGAACATTTTTCCTTAGTCGTTTGCAATTCTAACAGTTGCCAGAATAATTAGACACATAACTCCCAAGTAAAAGTAGCTAATTCATTCAGCGTATCTTGATCGAGTGATAAAGAATCTTTTTCAAATTAACTTAAACTCTTTAAATGGACTTAATATGTTCATGGTGCAACAAAAAAAGAATTTCAGCTAAAAGTTTCTTCTTGTTTTACACGATAAAAAATTAAGCTCTAAATAAAATTTTATGAAAGTTTGGTAAATTTCTATAAAGATTCTGATGTAAAATAAATAAGAAATAAGAGATAAAAAATAAATGGATAGTTACAACTATTCTTCTATTTTTAGGGAGACAGAAAGAAGAGTATCAATGGTTCAAGTACGACGATTACGAATATTTTCATGGGTGTTAGAGCACAAGACGATTGCATAAGAGAAGAATCTGCTGCACCACAGAAGAACATCCCTCCTTCCACCGCCCTGGGATCTTCTCTTTCTCCGTTCGTCTGATGTGGGAGCCCCAAGAAAGAGAGACTCTCAAGAATCCCCCCTTTTGTCTAACTGATGTCTAAAGCCATATATATACCACCACCTCGTAGAACAATCCTTTAAGAAAGATACTTTGGAAGTAGCATCGCCTTACGAACTTAAAGCAAATCGAATAAGTGCGGTACACGAAAAACTAAAAAGACAGAGAACACGGAAAGATAAATGATCACCACGCACTACGACACTGCGGACTAAGGGGATCAGATTTTTCGGAAAGGCAAGCACATCACTTAATCCTCTATCTTTTTTTTTTTACTAATTTTTATTATTTTTCAATACTCAAAAATAATTTGCATAAAACACTTTAAAATTATATAATAATAAAATTAACAAAATGAATATTTGTGAATTTAATTTTATTTCTACAAAAATATTTTTATATACTTTCAATTAATTCATCAATATTATAGTAATTAAATTTTCAATTCTCTAGATGATTTCGAGGTACCAGATAATCATCTGTGCTCTTTTGCTTTTTGGCGCGGTTTTACTCTATGAAACAATGGCGGTAAGTTAAAATTCGTGATAGTCTTCCGATCTTCTCACAAATCGTTTCTCAAAACTTATAAATAATACTGTAGTTGTTAAAAAAAGTTTATGAATCAATCAGAAAAATTGTCTTCGTTGCATAACGATTACGCAATATGCATGACGTGATGGTGGGAGAAATATTTCGTAAATACTTCATTTTTACAAAATCTAGCACGATATATTAAAATTATCATTTTCATCGTCGCTTCTCACGATGTATCGCGTAACAATAACAGCGAGTGAACCGTACCTGCACGCATCATCTTTCTCTTAAGGTGGTAACATGAAGTAATTAATTAACCATCTTACACGAACATGTTCTCTCGTCCGCATACGAAGCGCCTAGTTAGACGAAGTCTATTCTGAATTCAATCTAAATTCTAAGTGTAATTCATGAATAATTCCATGATTGGCATCAGAATGCCAAAAAATAAACGTGTCATGATTTCGATATTACATTACAAAAATAAGAAATCTCTAAAAAGAAAACTAACGCATGATTAATTAGCCGCGTTGCGTTTTTCTTATTTTAATTTAAAAATATTCAACATTATATAATATTAAAAAATATTTATATTTATATAATAAAATATTATAAAATATTACAAAATATTATATTAATTAATTTTAATGAAGAAAAGAAAACAATGCATAAACATTCGGAATCGTCGCGTCCGATCGTGCAATTAGCAGCTAGAAGACATATTTCACCGGAAATGATGAACGCGAAACCGATGAAAATCGGGATAGAGAATAATAAGCCGAGAAATAAAACGCAGCTTCAATGCCACGAAGCTAACAAACGGAAAGATAAGACACTTAATTAATTTATGCAATGTCTGCATTATCCTGCTTCGACTAATCTGCATCTTTCACCACATTATTCTGTAATAATTTATTTTTTGTACACATAAAATTCATTCATAATTTTTTTTATACATATATGTATATCGGAATATATTTAGTCTATCAAATTATCTTCTTCTTTGAATTATATTATAAAATAATTTTATTATGTTTATAGTAAACATACATTTTCTTTGAACAAACGATAACGATTACAAAATTTATGTAAAATTTATATTTTATGTGTATACTTTAATTTTTTTGTTATTTCAACACAAGATGAATATATAATATTAGAAAATAATACAGACATTATGTTAAAATTAATGTTAAAAATGTAACATTTTGATAATTTGGAAATAAATTGTGGAAGCTTATTTCTTCAGTAAAATTAACATTTATAATATATTAAATTAATATATATATATTCATTTTTTATTCATCTTAGAATTTTGTTTTAAAATTATTTTTTTATATTATTTGGTTTTTTATATTATAGTTTTTTTATATTATTTGGACACTAGCTGGAATTGTTATTTTATTATCAAGAAAAGTTAAATATTAAAAATGAAAACAAAATATTCAAATATCACATTATTAATATTTATTGTATACTATATACATATATATATATATATATATATATATATATATATCACGTTATATTAAATTAACATTCAGGCTAAAAATTTAACATAAAAATTTTAACAAGGACCAATTTTAGCACAAATAAAAAAGTTTCTTACTATGTATGTATGCATGATGGATTTGCTTAAACTTTGACACATGTCATTCCTTGGAAGTAAAAGTGCAACGTAACTAAGTGAATCACCTTTTCGGTGTCGGCTTTCTTACCACGCATTGGAGTCACCAGTTAGATTCGGCGCGTGAAGAAGGAAAAGACCATACATCTGCATACGTACACGTGAAATCGTAAACAAGAGATCGTATACAAAGCCATGGAGATGTGCATCCGTTAGGGAGGAACAATGTAACCTGACTTCCGGTCAAACATTGGCACGTGTACGCACTGAACGGTTTCGAGTCGATGCGTTATGTCGCAACTGCTTCTTTATTTTTTCTCATTTTGACTGATGGCCACTTACGAAAACAATTCTCATCACGTTCTATTTCTAGTCTCAAAATAAAGGACCGGAAAGCATTGATGTATTAATGTTGTTAAATAATATCAATTAATTTAACGTTGAAAAAAATTGATAATTTCAATGTTGTTCTAATATATTTTAATAGTTTAATTAAAATGATTGAAAAAATAATAATTTATTTACAAATAATATAAAATAAATGAGCAATTTTTATAATTTAGAACATAATTAAAAGGATACTTTCATATAATCGCAGCGTTTCTTTGCATGCAATAATTAATATAAAGAAATGAATTATGAAATTTATTGACATAAGTTAATTAAGGCCAAATATGTGTGCTCGCATTAAAGAGAGAGGAAGTCCGATTTGCAGTATATATGGTATATATATCCACATTCATTCCATATTCTATTGTCGAGATGATATATGTCGAAACGTATTGTTATTGTTCCAACAGAACAATAACAGTAACTCATAGTATGCTTCTCCAAGTTTCACTGTTTTTGCTAATTGTTTTTATGCAATCGCCGAGATTTACAATGCAAATTAGAATGTGTCCCACATACAGCGTGTAATAATTATGTAATCACTTCGAAAACTCGTAATAAATCATTACAAGAAAGGATTCATTTTAGGGAGCCGATTTGTGAGCGAATCGGTAACATCTGTTAAAAAACGATAGTTATCTATGTATAATATACATAATTACTTATTCGTTGCAGCAAGTGGATGGTTACACACCTGGCGTAGACTATCCAATTTACAATTCGGTGCCGTTCGGACTTGCGTTTACCTGTGGAGGAAAGTTACCTGGATACTATGCTGATCCCGAGGCCAGATGTCAGGTGCGTCCATATGGTCACCGAATAAACTCTCATTTCAATATTTCCAGATTATTTAAATGTGGTTTCATATACTTAATAAGATTCCGTTGATCTCTTTAAAATATCCATTAAAGAAAAAAATTAAAATATTTTAAACAAATAACCTGCAGATTATTTTATAAGAATATACAAAATATTAGTCGAATATTATTTAGAGAAAAACATAAAACATTTATGCTTTATTTATTTTAAAATATTGGAGAAGTGACTTGAGTTAAGTTGGAAAATTAAATTGGAAAATTTATTGTGAGATAATAATTTCTAAAAATATAAGATTAATATTTTATTTTTTTTTATTTTTATATTCAAGGTGTGGCATTGGTGCTTGCCAAATGGACGTCAGTTCAGTTTCCTTTGCCCGAATGGTACAGTGTTTAGTCAAACTACTCGCGTTTGTGACTGGTGGTTTAAGGTATTTAAACCATTTAATATATGGAATTTATAAATGCATACAATTATCTTGAATTAATTTCGATTCTCTTTTAATTAATATTGTAGGTCGATTGTAATGATTCACCGAGACTTTACGGCAACAACGATGAGCTTTACAGAGATGTGAATGGAAATAAAATCTAACGACTCCTATATTTTTTATAAATAATTGTATGTATATTAATAAACTTTTTTATATATAAGCTTTTCTCGCGAACGCGTAACACCATTGAAATTATAACTCGACTCATGTAAAGGAAGGTGAAAGTAATACGCGAATCCCTAGTTTGCCGATGCAGGAAAGTAACAGAGATGTCTGTTTTATTTATCGCTGTTAAATAAAATAGAGTTTGCGAAAAAGATTAACATTTTTTTTGTGATTCTAAATTGAAAGATTATATTTTCACGAAACTAAAAAAGTGCTTCGTTTTTAATATATTTCTAGTGCTATATTTTGCATGAAATTTCCGAAAATTGTTCATCAAAATATATATTGCAAAAAGAAATCGTAAATTAAAAAATATAAATTTCTTCTAACAGAGGAATTAATTGAAAAATTGTCGCGACCGAAGAAACTCTGCTGTCTGCGACAAAAACGTTAAATTAAACTCATGTCCAACAATTTCTTGGCATGATTGGACAATAGAAAGTGAGAGCTCGTTGTGGCTGACCAGCCGAACCCCATTCTTTTCTCTATCTTTCTCTCTTAGACACTAGTACCGATGTTACAATTTTATGTTTACAGTTTGCGTATCTCATTACTCGGAACACCCATAGCGTTTTAGCATCTTTCGTAATTTCAACCTCTTCCAGGAATATGCTTGATTTTGTAGCTTATCACGCAATCATTTTATTCGAATATTTCTGAAGATCATTAAATTATTAAATTGTCAATGTAGCTTTTATTGTCATCGATTCATTAGATTTGATTACAAATTCTTCCGCATAAAAATGCATTTTTACATAAAATCCCAAGGATAACGCGATCAAAGACTATTCCGTTAAATGCAAGAGATCTTAACGTCGGCGGTAGTAAAAGTGACAGGAGAATTGATCGACTTCTACTTTTAATGCACTATTTGCGATGTCTCCGGTCGGTTGTACTCTGATATAAACTGAGAAGATCGGAAAATTGTAAATTAAAATATTAAATTAAAACTCAGTAGGATGCAACAAGATTTATATCGATGTAAGATAATTGGAGCGTGGAAAGCGCGCAGTTATGTTTGTCGAAGATGGTGTGCTCTCGTATTAAATAAATCAAATTAAATTATAAAAATCATTAAGGACAACAACCTTTCCACAAGCGATACAAAAAACATCAAACCTGATTTTATGTACTTTGACCTTTCGCGCGAAGAAAGCGTATGATTGCAAATAAGTATAGTAGCGAATCGTAATTCGAGCAAAAAGAGGAAAATGGAAAAAACGAAGAATGAGAAGCATCGTCCTTGGTGGCCGGTGATAGAGGAAGAAAGGATTCTTTGACTTCTCGAGTGGCCAAGAAAGCATGGACTTCGTACAAACTTGTGACAGGAGGCTAGACATTCCTTTCTGTAACGAACAGGATCTTTGTTCGGCTTCGCAAATTATTGATGAAATTTCTAAATCTTTCAAGAAGAAACTTCACAGATTAAAGTCAGCTCAGTGTTCGTAATTTATTTGATTCTAGTAATTAGCAACTAAGGCAATTATATCTGCTCGGTTGACAGCAAAATTTATAGAAATTTCATTTCTAGTTTATCTTTAAAAGATGAGAAACTGTAAACATTAAAGTATCAGAATTTTTCTCCTTTAACTAGAATAAAATCATATGTACATTATCTGAATATAAGTATTTCAAGATAAATTAGCAAGATAAATTATCGATAAATTATCGACTTTGTCTATTATAATACAAATGCAATGAATCTTTTGCCTGATGTGACATGACGTAATGTCGAGAATATGACAATTCTTACATACAACCACTTTATAACGGTTATTACGTTCCTGAGGAAATCTTCACACTTGTATTGTAGACATATTGCTATTTTCTTTAAATGTCATTCGTCAATAAGTAGCATGCAAATTCTACGTGTTTAATGATATTAATGGTGCTTTAATCGCGCGATTGTCGCCTGGAGATCCGGTTACTCCCTTTAGTATCGGCAACGTTATCCACTTGATCCGCGACCCTGAAGGTAATTTATTGAAAACTCGATGACGATCGTGCGCGATGTCTCCGTATAGGGGGAGGGGGGGAGGATTACGAAAGATTCGCCACGGAGGAAAACCAGCTTCCTACATTTCATCAGGATTCGCCGCGATGTCGCGACGCGCAGAATCATTACTGCTTGGAAACATCCCCGAGGCATACGTGTCGCCTACGACTATTCCCAGCATCCTTTGTCAAGATATTAACGCCCGACGTTCCACTTTCACTCGGCTCTTCTGATTGATCTCTCATACGTATCCTTCGTGGTATGCACGCTAGATTTCAGGTCAGTGACAGATGACGAAGGGACTGGCGACACGGATACTGAATACCCTGAAGGCAATGAGAGACCTTTGATAGAACGACCTTTCCCTATTCTTTAAATACAACACAAAGCAAACGTGACAATAGGTGTCGAATACAAATGCCATAAAAATTTAACTATTCATTTAATCGATTTCATCCACTTCTATCTGTCATCTAATCGCGATTGGATCGTCCACGAAGCTCGAGCACCAGCAATACCTAACGCGCCACCCATAATTGTCAAGAATTATCAATTGAAATCAAACAAAACGCGACTATATATAATCATTCACATATGTCAGTCTCGTTGTAATTACACGTCTGGGTGGTTCATTGCAAAGTATAGCCGTGGATCGATCTGGTGACTATTGCAGGCTGAAAGCAAATATCACGATTGCGTGCTGCCGCACGCAGCAATGACCTTAACAGCATCGATATCGAACCTGGGCTACGAGCACGAGAGCGTCTCGTTCTGTCAGGTGGCGACGCAGGTGTCTTTCTACGTGCCGTGCCTGCTCGCCAAGTCTCTCATGCCTTTCTCTCCCAGTCTCTAGGTCTTTAAGCTTCCAGTGGAATTACGCCTATGCCCGGTCAGGCCCCGAAGACGCCAATGCACCGCTCGACTCCCTCCTCCAGCCTCATCGTCGGTCGTAGAAAGCTCTCAACCTGACGATGGTGGTCGGAGCGCAACGCTCCTGCTGGTAGCTTTTCCACTTCCATCGCGCAGTCTTCTGACCGGACCGGACGCGATCTCGCCCTGCACCCGCTCGAAAAATTCGTCGTCTCGTTCTTTGCGGTCCCACCGAAAAATCGCACGGCGGGCATTTTCCGGGCGCACGTCACCGTTAGTTTCGTTCGACGAGGTGCTCGTACCTCTCATTCGTAATCGTACGATATTTTGTGAATTTGCATTTCAAGTGCCAGTCGATGTGAGGACGGTGGGTTTCATGAGGGATTAGCGAAAAACGAGCGGAGCCGAGAGAGACAGGTTTGATTGCCTTTTCATCTGTTTGCGTTGTGCGCTCCGAATTACGTTCTCCATTCTCGCTGGAGCTGCGTAATTGAGAAGATCGAAATGATTCTGAAAAATACAGATTTTAATTTTTTTTATTTCGGAGTAAGGCTCTCGCAGCTATTGATTTTGCGAAATTTTCATAACGTTAAACGTTATTTGTACAAAACGTTTGTACCTATCCTATAGTGAAACGCACTATGTACCTATATGTTTTATTAATTTTCAGCGTTATATTGGATACTTGTGCGCTCCTCGAAAGCAAAGAAAGCGAAGCGCCACGACATTTCGTCGAATTTAATGAAATTTGTTACCTCACCGACCCTAATTACAGTGTTTATTTGGAAGGAGCTCTCAACTCCAGCCTGCAGTCAAAATATCATTGTTCTCTTGCGACAGTTCATGCACGTCAGTCTGAGATAGCTTTAAAAAAAAAGTTTCGAGGCATTTATTACTCAAAAAATGCATCTTCATTATTTATCAGTTATACAAATAAAGTGCATAATAACTGCCACAAAGTATAAATAATGTGCGGCTGATGGTTCAGATTCATCTGAGTGAATAGAGAAAAGGATCTATAAAAATGAGGAGCGAGCACTAAAGCGAGTCGCTTTGAAGACTACAATAAAGACAGGACTTTCGCTATACTTGTCGCATCCTGTGCGCCTTCCTGCCCCGTCTCGTCGTTTTTTGCATCTCGATAGAGAATGACAACGAGAGCAAACTGGTTTTATTACTGAATTTTGCCATGTCCGATCACTCTCCATGAATACGTTTCCGCTCGAACGAGTCGGCGCGAAATCGAAAGGGTCGCGCGAAATTCCACTCAAAATAGCGCGCGATAACGCAATTTTCTTTGCGTAATGTTTTCCAACTCAAGTAGTCGAGCGAATATCGTTCCAGCGAAGTCACGAATTTCTAATCTGCTCGTCGGGAATCGCGAGTATAACGAGAAGAGAGTTTGTTCGGCTTAAAGACGTATACTCGGTCGCCGCACACGCATGCATCCTCCACACACATCACAACGACACGTACGCATCGAGAACGCACGCTCGCTCCTTGAATCTTATTCCCGCTGAAAACTTTCGTCGGTCTTACTGTAATTTATTCGTTTTACCAGCAGGAAATAAATCATATCCTGCAATGAAACTGCGAGAAAAAAAGTTTTCGTTCGAAAAAAAACTCTGACAAGATATGTAAGTAGGTAAATAGTAGAGCGAAATAATTATTTAATTATTTAATTAATTAGCTAATTTAATCCCCTCTTCTATTTCTCATGTATGTTAATACATTAATTATTGTAGTTTCTCGCCGTCTGTCTGAGAAAATTTTGAACTGATATAATAACTTCATCGATTTATAGAGTAAAACATTTCTCGAACGCCTTAACTTTCAATCGAATCACGATAGCATTCGCATTCGTTGCGTTTTTATTGTGAGTTTTTATTTATCTAAATCAAGAATTCTCATCTCATACAGTCGACACTACTTCATCGATTAGGCGGAATAAGTTTTCCGTAACCTCGAATGGTATCCCAATCGACCGTTCTCTCTCTCTCTCTCTTTCTCTCTCTCTCTCTCTCTCTCTCTCTCTTTCTCTCTCCCCCCCGTCTCTTTTTACCTGTGTAATTCATCGCCTCCGTCCAATGCGTTCTAATGCGTCCACGTTCACTTTCAATCGGTGGATTCCGCGAGGCGATTGTACACACGTTTGAAAGTGAATTTAATTTACGTGAGAAGCGCGTTAGACGCGACACGCCTTTACAGCTTCTCTTAATGAAATTCGACCTTTTTTTCCAATTCTATTTATTCATAATTTGATTCTATGGTTTAAAACACATCGCGGCGCAGTTTTACTGCTCCTCTTACAAAGCGAAAGAATCTATTCTTTTCGAAGAATGTTGTCAATAATTGCAATAACATAGTTTGTTTTACATCAACTTATTTTGTTATTGTATACTAGTTCAAAACGTATCCCATATCGCATGAAATATGGGTGAGTTTTTTAATTCATCGATTGATCAATCGATGAATCGATGAAAAACTCATCCCATTTTAGAACTATTTCCAAAATATTTCATTGCAGGATTTAAAATATTCAGAAATTTTTCGTGAAATATTTTTGAAATACAAATATTATGTTAAGAAATCAAAGTTTTTAAAATATTCTTTTTTTTGCAATATTTATATAATATTTCTAAAATATTTTTGTAAAATCTTTTAAAATACTTACAAAATGTTTTTGAAATATTTTATTGAACAATTTTTTAAAAAATGATAGTCATATAAATATTTCATGCTGTGTAGAATTCTTCGAAAAAGAACAAACTATTAAGACATTAGAAATCATCGGTATCTCAATCGATCTTCTAACAGTTCCAACGTTCATCATGATTATTCAATTTATATCGATCCCCTCGATTTCTACAAGAACCACAGGGTATCTCATATGTTTTCTGAACGGGCCAGCAATACCGCAATATGCGTAAGAATTTTCGCCGCGCGCAAACTTCGTTGTTACATAATTAAAAAAGTTTCGTAATCAAGCGGTCCGCGCGACCGGCCCATTTTCTCGGCGTGCCGATGGTTTGGTGCAACATAACGTGCAGCAACCGCGACAGTAGCATCGACAGACAGCACGTGCTTGCCCGTTTGCGGGTTCTTTTTCATAAACAATATTGCACTGTGCCACGACGTTACGACATAATCCACGTTCGTCGTCGCGGGCAAGCGCGAGTGGTCGGCTTTCTCCCGATACGCCGGCGGAAAAATAAACGAACGACTTCGCCATAATCGAACGCCAACAGAGCCTTACTGCCGATCAGTGTAACTTGCGATGATGAAGCGAGAAAAAGTCCGTTTTCGATCAGTAATTAATGAACGGCTGGAGGAGCCCTCCGCAATGGAGGAGCATGACGATTGACATGGGAAACACTTTTACTGTATTCGTAGAAAATGCGCTTGGGAAAAGTGAAGCCGCAATAAAATAACTTCTATTTGATCACTGCAGTAATTATTGAAGTACGCTTCAATTGAAAATAATTACACAGGAGATACGCTTACGAGCGGGGATAAATAAAATTTTAATCACCACGATGGCGTTAAAATCCTTAACTATTCGGGGATATACGGGGTGTACGGTAACTGTTACTTTATTATCTTGTACCCGCCGTCTCGCTGTAAATAACCTCTCGGAGGATAATCGCATTTACGGAAAGGAAAATTAATAAGTGAGAAAATAGCCCGGGTGAAGCCATATGAGCTCGAGGAATGTGTATATAATACGTATCCCCGAGTAGCATACAAATAAGAATAACGGTGCAATAAGTACCGTTAATTTTTATGAAGCAAAAAATCGTTATAAAGTCATTATATTGTTTAGACGTGGATTTATTTCATGTATCTAAGCTGAACATTTTATCAATTTTCATACACCCAGATAGCGATTAATAAAACGTATATGAATTTTAAAAATATTCGTACATTCTTAAAATGTTCTATAAACGTTTTTAGAAGTTTGGGAATATTTCGATTTACTCTCGCTTTTAGAAAAATGATTTTTATCAAACAATTTAAGATATTTCTTCTATGATTCATTTCTCAAATTTCTATGATATTACATCCGATTTTCAAAAAGATCAAAATGAGAAAATTAGTTGCATTAATAATTTTTACTTATTAAGTGTTCAGCTAAAAGTTACTATAATTAATACTATTATTAATCAATCGTTTTAATTTTTTTTAAATCGGATGTAATATTATGTCATAGAAATTTTAAAAGTAAATCGTAAGTGCAACAATCTATCTTAATTGTTTGATAGAATTAGATTTCCAAAGCTCGTCCGAGGGCAAAAAAATCGAAATTTTGATCATCAGCACTTTCATAGTAAGATAACCAGATTGGCGATCATGTCAACGAGTAAAAAGTATGTCACACGTCCTTCATGCGACGTTGCGAGAGTCTACTTCCGATAAATACTCATTTATTTTGCAAGTTGAATTTCGTGATCGGCAAAAATAATGAAATAATTTATTACCGTATGGTAGGAAGATGTATGTTCATAATTAATGCAACAATGGATCGTTTAAAGTACCTTGATGTTGAGTTACGTACAAATACATTGAAGAAACTGTAGAAAGCGATAAACTACATTGTATGTCTTATACAATAAAATTTATAGTGCGGTAGGAAGCGTCCGTAAAATATCTCTTATATGGACCCCCATCGGACCCTCATTGTGCTCTCCTCTCTAACGAACAATCGTTCGCACGGAATAGGAAGAGTAGGAAGACGATGGCGGCGCACCGACTTCACGACACATTAATCGCACTAATTATACACGAAGCACAAACCTCTTCTTAAGGGAGAAATTCGTAGGAGACGTATTCCAATTTTTCATTCTGCGTCCACTCTTAAATAATAAACTTTCGAATATAGTTTCGCCAGCTATCAAAATATCTATCGCGCGTTATTCGCACATTGCACTTACGTAATGAAGCATACAGGGCTTTATTATGTTGATATTAATAGTCAATTCTTGGAATTGATATACATCAATAATTTTAGTAAAACTAATCGAATAAACTCACAAGATTTTTTTTTCCTTAGTGACCATTATGCTGATATTACTTTTGTATATAGGAATTAATCTTACACAATAAAACGACGCGACTGATGGTTTATGGTCGAATAAATGTTATTCTCAACCAAGAGTGAAATCATTTATTCCAAAGCCGGTTCTCATGTCTCGACGAAACACTTTCTGATCGACTCGACCGAACAAATTCTGAATGTTGCTCAATGACAATTCTTAATCAAAATTAAAATATTAGTTAAATTTCAATCAACTCATCGAAGACATGTTGTATGTGTATCGACTTTAGAGCGCAGCAATTAATCGATAGAAATAACGGCAATTATTCTTATTATCGCTTTATTGCGCAAGCAAATAATCTACGATAAACGGTACCGATTACTTCAATTCCGTGGTCATTGGAGCGTACGTTAAACTCTGAATGCAGGTGATAGAAGCTAATTTCTGAATAGCATCGTAAGCCATTTATGTGTTTCATGTACTTATTCATTAAATTTTATTTTGTCTTAAGGAAGAAGTTAGTACTTCCTTTATGTAAATTATTAATACACTGTTTATCGTGAATAACGTAAACAGTACCCTCGCAAAAAGCACATAAATGGATTATGGAAGAATTTCTAAATTCTAATAGGAGAAATCGTTCTAGTGTTAGAACGGAAGTTTTGGGTTGTGGAAATGCGATATACTGGTGAGATATAACAATTATAATATTTTAAATAAATCATTTTTTTAA
>Ga0157364_1000723_pt1 | contig 24602 bp, 14 predicted proteins | sample AttsexASBM2_FD_111476 | JGI IMG/M metagenome (GOLD analysis project Ga0157364, IMG submission 111476) | Fungus gardens microbial communities from leaf cutter ant in Ribeirão Preto, State of São Paulo, Brazil - Atta sexdens ASBM2 | ecosystem: Host-associated > Fungi > Mycelium > Unclassified ...
AGTGTGTATGAAACGCTGTTTCAAAAAGATCACAGTTTTTTTATATTTAAATGTATCTTGAAAATATAAAATTTCATAGAGATATATATATATATATATATATATATATATATATATATAGATATAGTACCCTCTAATGAAGGAGGATTTAATGTCACAGGGTTTATAATCAGAGTTTGCAAGTTAGTTTGAAAATTACTATTAACTGTTTATGTAGCTTCGAATAAAGTGAAATTGGAAACGTGATGTTGTTTTGCAACTAAAGAATCCTTAAATCTGAGTTTTAACGATATAATTAGATTATTTATTGAATACATTCTTTTAAATTTTTAACATTTTTAACCTCAGATGCGAATAAAGAATTATCAAATTACTTCATAGGCCAAGTTTCATGAAAATCGAACGAACAGTTTTCATATGAAAGAACGTACATGTCAAACCGAAACGGTCATGCCAATAATCAATAAAGGATTAATTGAAACTTATACATATTTTATTTTATTTAATCCATTTTGGCTCTCACAAACTAGGTTATTAAAATATATAATGTTAAATTCTCACGTTACGCGCGCGCGCGATCAAATCTCTATATATATTTTTAACTTATCTGTAATCTATATTCTTTGACTCTTTTATAATAAATCATGGAATATTATAATCACATCTTTTATAAAAAAAAAAAGAAACTACAATATGTATGCATCATGTGCATTGACATTAATGTGCTCATTCTATATGTATATATATATATACACGCTTCGCTTCGCGTATTTATTCGACATTAAAGAGACTCTTGTAAGCTTGATATGCTATATAGGGATTAATACACTCATAAAAAATATGGCGAAAGCTTTTATCGTCAAGGAACATCGATGAAAGGTAGACGATGAATCGACGTGGATTTCTTCGGCTACGTTATGCAGAAGAAACGAGAAAAGACTGCACACAAAGGAGATTCGCCATCTTTGAGCTTCTTTCCGAGGGATCGCAAGATAATTGGCTGATTTAACGAGATCACATTCAGAAGATTCGTGCCGTGGTAAGAAAAGCGCGTATTCTTCCTATGGCGAGGTAACTTTCGTTAGAAAATGCACGCGATTATCTCATAATATTATCAGCCATTGAACGAAATTAATTGTAAAAAAAATTAAATCTAATGTAAATCTCTATGAATGTTAAAATTTAATTTAAAAGAAAAATATACCCTCAGAAAACAAAACCTACTTTTACAAACTTTTTTTTACGAAAACTATTAACTTTACTCAAACAGAGTTTTAGCCAATATTTTACACATATATATTAATGTGTTACATATATACTGTTTGAGAGTAAAATTAATAGTTTTTGCAAAAAAAAATCATAAAATAGATTTCTTTTAAATCCGTCTGGATGTATGTCTCTCTCTCTCTCTCTTTCTCTCTAATAAAAAATCTTTAAATCTCTTAAGTCCAAAGTTTTCATTTTAATCCATAGGGAAGAGAAATTGTATATCAATTCCCAAAGTAATATCTTTGCTCTCACATATATACAAGTGCAAATATAAAGCTTGGACAATGGCACTTTACGTAAAACGAGTATCATCGCGTTTAAAAACGCAATTATATTTTAAATTCTCGAATTACATTGATTCGTGGGAAAGAGGATCGTTAACTTCCGCCGAAAGTGGTGATATCACCGCTTTCACGGTCACAAAGCGTGAACATGGCGCTTGGACGCGACACTTTGCGCAAAATGGATGTTCATCGCGTATTGTAATTGGACGGAAGTAGTATTTTACTGATGCGTTTGCTGAAGGCGAATGAGATGTAAAAACGGGGTCGGTGCATTGCAACTTGACTCAATAGCAAATGTCCCACGTAACTATTGTGTTGATTACAAGTTTACAGGCGAAATAAAAAGAGATCGTTATATTGCGTGTTACGATTTGTACAGGTAAATTGGATATCTGGAAAATAAACTGCGTCCAATGCGAGATTATCTGTCCATGGATGGACGCGTTTATCGAATCCCTTTCCGTGGAAAATTGTATACTGATAATAGAACTTTATCCTTCAAATCCTTTTGCGTTTGATTTCCATTCGAATTGAAATGTAATCTACAGCTTGATTACTAGTTAGATACTTATCAATAGGTTCAAAGCAAATGAATTCTAGTGTAAATCCATGGTTCTCTGTTAATTTTTTATAATAAATGTGCGATTTTAATGAGTGAAGATATGTCTTTTTTTTTATCGACGAAACAAAATGGAATAAAACAGCAATTTTAGATTGTAATATGTGCTGTTAAAATTTCATTATATTCTTCAAAATTATACATACATTTTGCAAAGCAAATATTTTTCTGAAGTTAGACTTCACTGATTTGTATTTTTAAATGATTGCCTGATTTTAGATATTTCTTTTGATTTAATTTTTCTTTATTCAATTATTTCAATTATTGATTCCATTTATTTTCAACGATTTTCCTTCGCTTCAAATCAAGAATTGTTTTTATCGAAATGTCATAAAGAGTAGAATAAATTAACACTGTAAATTTAAATCGTAATATGCTGTTAAAATTTCTTTCATTATATTTTTTAAAATTGTAGATTTTGCAGCGCAAATATGTATTTTTCTTAAATTAGACTCTACTGATTTCCTGAATAATTATCTGATTTTAGATATTTTTTATTAAATGATCTCGTTTATTTTCTCATCTCAAGTAGCACAGCAGCGTTTTTGTTGGAAAGTACTAAAAAAGCGACTATATGCACTTTTTTAGCGCTTTGTTAACGCTTTGTTAGCGCTGTGTGCTACTTGGGATCATTTCCTTTTGCTTCAACGTGAAAAAAACGAAAGGCAAAATTTACCTTGAACAGGCGCGTAAATGTTGAGGTATAGGCAATCCTCGCTTTGATTCTTGAGGTAGGGCAGCAGCCGTTTGAGGTATTCTAGTCTGCCCTTGGGCATCTTGTCACTGAGCTCCGGTAGCTTTTGAGGACAAACGGGTCCGAATTTATCGGCGATCTTAACGCCCTGCCAAAGGGCACCGGTGACGGGCGGCATGAAACGTAATGAGCCAATCGGTGGCGAGGCATAAGGTACACCGCGAAATACCTCGACACCTTCGAGATATCGATCAAGGGTAACGATCACGCCCGATAGCTCGCCGTACTTAGTTCTGACGATCCTCGAACTTAGCTCGGCACCGGCGGTCGCCAGGATCAAGCCGAGCAGCGCCAGGATCGACAACGTCATTTTGACGCGATCACCGACGTCTTCGGCGTCACCTCCTGCTTCGGCGTCACCTCCGCCGATCACTTTCTCGCCGTTCCGACGCCTCTCATATCGCCTTCCTTGTCTTACACTGCGACAATTTCCTCTTTAACCGTCGCCAGAGATGAGGATATACGCGAACTGATCCATTTTGCGATTCTCAGAAACTTGTTCACCTCCTGGATGCATCAGTCTTCTTCAAAATGAAGGACAGTTCGATGACTGTTAGACTTTATTTTGCTCAACCAATAATACAAGTTAGTAAAGTTTGTTGCTATCTTACAATTGCTCTTTAATTCAGCCTACGAAGAGCATGATCTTGATTTTGTTTAGTTCTCAAAAAAGAAAAAAACTATTGTCTTTGAATAGATATTCCTGAGCTTAAACGCTGCATATAGAAAACTCTGATGGGAATGGATTTTCCATAATTTCTTCCAATTTGATGATCTTGAAAGATTGCGATATTTTGGACTACATTTTTTAATTTAAATAAATCAAAAAAAAAGAAATGATTGCGAGTCGGCTTTGACTGTCTACTTTGGCGCAATTGATCTAGGGAAGACTGCAGATTTAAGATTGAGAAACATCCTGAGTTAAATCTTCCTAGGAGAGTCGCAGAGATTGTATTCTGTATATTAAATTTTTTCAGTCGTATATCTAGTTAGATATTTAACGTTCAGATATTCCATTGCAGTGGCGAAGACCAGCATCCTCCTTAAACATCGTTATCCTTTAGACTTAATTATTATCGGCTTTACGCTATCAAATTGCAAGTTCTAACAATCTCCGGATTCACTCCGTCTTGTCTTGCTAGTTCACTGACCGATAGAGATTTTGTTACATGTAAGAAAATTTATAAATTTACCATTAGACATCCAGTGAAAATAACGTGTGAACTACACTGAAGAGACTAACTTTACACTTTTCCACGATAGACTGTAGCGTCTAGATTAAAACAGGATCTCTTTATGATCAACATCCGTGAAAATATCGTCGTTTTTTATACGATTTTTCCGTTCTTCACTCACATCTGCTGATGTAAAAAACATTCATTACGTGTCTTATCGTTCACACAAAGACGATCTCGTTCCTGATGGCGTGCTTTATGTATCGAAAGAGATAGAATGCACCGGCTCTAATCACGTTCAAGAGCAGGCTGCCCTTTGAATATTTACTCACTCGTTTCATTTCGGTAAGAAGAAGGAAGAGAATACAAGATATTTCCTAATCTTTCATTCAATATTTCTTTGGACGGATCGAAGATAACGAGAATCACACCTGGCTCTCATCTCGTAGTTAGTTCATTAAACTATTGTCTCGATTGAATGAAATCGAGCATTCATTAATATAATTTTTCGGCAAATAATCTTTTGTTCGGAGCTAATTGAAAAAACATACACTACGAATGAAGAAACATTGATCCAATTATTGAAGAAAATAAAATCTAGCACGGAATTAGTATTTGAATTAAAGAATTTTAAATTTCTTTCGCAATCGCGCGATAAATGTAGAATGGAAAATTCATTAGTTGCCTCGGATTGTTTGACGTTTAAAGAGATATGCACAAAGACACACGCATTGTAGTTGTGAAATAAAAGACGCATCCAGGAAGCTTTGCTTGTTGCGTTCAAGAAGTACGTCACACTTTTATATTTAAACCTTTCAATATTCCTTCAGCATAAAATACACATCTTCCCACGGATGCTATTTCTTGCCGAGTCAACAGCTTGAATTTACAGTTAACCTAGTTATATTAAAATCGCACAACTAATCAACGGCTAATTTCCCACAGGTTTTTAGACAGACACTTACAGATAGAAACAAATTAAAAATTATCCTCGATTACTCCATTAAATTCACACTTTTCCGACTGATCACTGAGCGATGATCTTTGATCATCGGCACAACACTGTATAATAGTAGCGCGCGATCATCGTTCCTTCATCGCAACGGGTCAAGCACTATCATATGGGATTCCTTTTGCACACAGCTTTGCGACGAGCATCCTTTTCACCCTCCCGGCGACCCGCGCCGGCACCTTCGGTCGTCGGAGTATGTCTTCAAACTTTGCCGAGTCAGGAAAATCGTTTCCCGATAAGACAGATTTATCGGATACGACAAAGTAATTTCAAGTTTCGTCGAATTGGATGCCGGAGGATGTTCCCGCTCGCTGGAAGCAATCCTTCGACACAACTATCCCCGAAGCTAGCGAAAGAGGCGCACCGAAAAATCCGAGAGAAAGGTGGTAGTGGGAGTTTGGGCCAAAAGGGAAACGGCCACCCCTGCGTTTCTTCCCTCGTCAAGGCTGCTACCCCGGTCGCAGCGAACTACCACCTTCCCTACACCTGACGTTGACGTCAGGACCCTGGTCGATGCACCGCGACGAATCTCGCGTGACGTGAATCAGGGGTGGGCACGGTATTACCGCGAAAGGGTGCGAGCGCCGCTGGGACGCCGTGGTATGCGACGAAAACCAACCGAACCGATGTAGCCGACACTTCGACCCCCGACAGACTGGCGTCAGGCGACGACGTTCAGCATCGGTTGCGCATGCCCCGCGCAAACGCTCCGGACTCGGCACAGGGCAAGGGCGGAAGTGCACCCCGGCGTGGTCGATACGGCAGGAGGGATCGATCCTCGAACCGACTGGCGAGAGTTGTTGGTTCGAATCCCGGATTGCGAAAACGCCGTACTTTTGGCTGCGTTCAAGCTGATCCCTTTTATTTGAACTACCTCTCTTCTTTTCGGGCTATCCATCACTATTGACTTCTCTCATCTAGTCGCATTTAGTGGAGTACGTTTCAGTGATTAAGCCAATAATCGTTGTACTCGTTTATCAATCATTTTTCCTCGCTGTACCTTCATGACTCGTAATTACTTCTTTTATTAAAATTTATTATTGTCACTCCATTGTATACAATTAGTGATTCAAATTTAACATCTTATTGTACTGTATTGGTTCATCCTCTTTAATTTGATTCAAAATTATTTTTTTCTAGTGAAATTGATGAAAGTGAAATTTAAATACCGTCATTATATTTAAAAGAATATATTCCACGTGTATATTTCGAGAAACACTACACTTTTTTTTATTTCCTTACGGTAATTAATCACATTGATTTTTTTTCATCATGCTATACATATTGTGGCGTAAAAATTATTAATTTGAATAATATTCATCACTTTTTTAAATGCCGTATTTGATATATATTTTAAGTTCATTCAACATATGCATTTACAACTATCTTTCAATTTCATACATATATAATATTTAATGAATAAAACGGTCTCATCAGTCCGTCATTATCATTTTAACCAAATTATATAGCAAAGCTTATTTATAATATTAATTGATAATTTCTATTACTACATTAATTAAATAACAGATATTATCATGTTAAATTGATTACTGCAGGATATTTCATTTGCTATGATTAACAAAGCAATTTTTATAACAATTTGTTGAAAAACTAGCGCATACAAATTACTTTATTAATTTTTAAGTAAACTCGGTCTGAGAAATTAATTAACTGCAAAAAATACATGAATCAATGAGTTTGTTAGTTCTGTAAATCTCAACAAATTAGTGATTACTAAATCAATGCAGAATGTGTAAATGTCAGTCGATAAATAACGACACAATTAATTAGCGGGATTTATTTGACAAGCTCGCTTACGCGCATAAATCGTACAATTTTGCAACTCACAGCAAGGAATTCGCGATGGACATTGGAAAATCCAGAAACGGTGAAATAAAGGAACTTTTTAACGAGAATTTCCGGAAACTGAGCGCAGCTGCGCAAAGAGTTTCTCCTCGCGAAATACCACTTTGTGCCTGCATTCAACATCGCCTTCGCACTTTACCGTACAGTTATGTTCGTTAACAAACTCTTTTCTAACGCTGAAGCTATACGAATTATCTCGCTGAATTATTCCTTGCTTCCAGAAAATTATGCGATCAAACGAATTTTTTATATTGTCGTTTTATCAGCGCAGTGTTTTAATTCCTTGGTTCCTATTGCGTCGTCCCTTATAGTATCTCATCTAATTTTGTATCTACATAATTTCGCACACTATTTTACAATTTACATAAAAAATTGTAATTTTTTATTTCCCGGCTGAGAAAAGTCCAGTTTCCTGAAAACCTTCCCATGATAAAAAAAATCAGTAACAGTTTTCTCGCTAAGATAGATGCGAAGAATAATTGGACGGCGAAGTGGCTAAGGATAAGCCTGGGGAGTGGGAGTGGTTAAATATTTGCAAAGTCAACGCGAGGGGTGCTGTGCCACCTCTCAAAGGGGTGGAAATTGGCCGCCTCCGGCCACAAAGACGCCTAGCGGAAATCCGCGCTGAGAACGTTTTCTCGTTTGCGACACCAGGATACAGCATTTCCAGGACTTCGTCCGTGCAAAAGTTCAAGGATGCTGTTGAAATTACAAACACGCACCAATCTAAATCTCTAAAGATGCAAAGATCTCTAATATTCTCAGAACTATCTAACGATATAAAATTATTTATCAAAAAAAGAGTGAGCAGACATTGGAGGATTAAGATGTTTTTATTTACTGCGTAAAAAATAAAGGATTTTAATATATCTGGAGAATTAAAATTCACAATAAGTGTATCAGAAGTAATCAATCTTAAAAAGAAAAGAAAAGGAGATAAAATCTTAGATTACTCAAGAAAGAAAAATATTTAGCCTGATATTGTTAAAGAGAGATCTTTAGAGCATAAAGTTTAGTCAGTTTTGCAATAATTCTTCAAAGAATTTTAGAAACCTCTATCAATTAATATTCCAGTCAATTTGTTTAATAAGAATTTGAAAAAGTGAATGTCAATTTTTGTTATAGGGATAATTTTAATTTCCCGAAGGTAGTGTTAAAATAATGAAACATTGGTATCCTGGCACGATATTGGAGTATCCTCGACCGATGGTAGATATGACCGAGATTTTTCATAGTAAAACAAAAAGCGAGGAATGCAAGAGGAAAACGACATCTCTTATTGTTAGTAGCGTAGTGCGGCGTAAGGATCTTTCGGAAAGGACGTGAGACAAGGGTTGCGAAGCCGACAGGGTGTGACGCGAGAAATTCGTGCCCAGATTGCCGAGTACGAATTCAAATCCAAGAAATCGATGCCGCTTTTCGTGCGGCAGAACGGCGGAATCCTGAGAGCGTCGGTGACTATGAAAGTCGCAACCTGCGAGGACGAGTGTTCCGATCGTGCAATTCCGTTCCGTAGGACGTTATACATAAATTTGAGGATCGGTAGAAGCGAGGGTTTGAAGCTACAACCAAACTCGAGTATCCAATGACGGCAGAATCAAGATATATTGCCGATTATAAGTAACTTTTATTGACAATAAATATCGAATTGAATAAATTGACAATATCTTTTTTTTTTTTAAGGCAGTAGTTATTCTTTCAAATTAAAGAGAAATAATTGAAGTGTGCGTTGTAAATGCCATATTTTTAAGAAAAAGGAAAAACTTATTTTTTTGAAAACTACCACTTAAAAAATTTTACAAAAATTCCCGTAACGAACGAAGACATGAGCAATCAGTTTCTGCAAAAAATTTTAATTAATTCTAATTAATTTTAATTAATTTTAATTAGAAAAAAGTTTGTGCTTAAATTTGAAAACGTTGTAAGTTTAAATAGAAATATAAACCAAAACGTGTAAATTCGAATAAAAATGCCAATTGCACGATAGATTTACATTATTTTTTTACATGTTTTGAGTTCAATTCTTCTCCGCTTATAGCGACACTTTGTACACCAAATATTAGTATGTGATATATTAGGTGTGGGAAAAAGTTAACACGCCACTTACAACCAATTTATATAATGAAATACATTCACAATTTTAGCACTTAAACGTTTTACGTCATGGTACGCCTTAATTAATGAATTCGATGCACGTTTTTGAATATTTTTATTTAGTCTATTTCACTAGCGTTTAGAAATCAATAAGAACTGATGATGTTTGCCTATAGAAAGAAAAATTTCATTTTGTCATGCAGCGTAATCCGAGGTTAATGGTGGAATTTGAGGCTGGAAGGATACGATACTACAAATGCAATTTCAATCCTGGTTGGTTCGAAATTTCAGAACAAAGAGCATTTATGTGTGACCGTTGAAACGAGTGTCATTACTTTTACAGAATTTTATTTGTTCATTGCGACTTTTAAATAAAACAAGTAGCATGAATAAGTAAAAAGGGCATGTTACGCTATTATTATTCACGAAATTGCTATAGCTATTATAAATGCAATCCAAAAACGCGGTATTATGCATTGCGCCGCATACGTTATGGAATTCGGGGAAAACGCGCGTTTTATTATTTCGCGCTTTTTGTAGTGCTTCTCACGCGCGAAATTCTTTCGTCGGTAAATTGAGCAAATTGCACTTTTATGAAATTCTTTTCTCGAAACTTTGGTACAGATTCTAGAAAATTACATTCACTGTTGTACGTTTGACAAACACAATCAGAAATCTATTTTATTTTACGAATAATTTTTAATTTTTCCAGATTAAATCTGTTTAATTTTATTTGAAAATGTTTCTGGACTTTTGTAAAAAATTTTTTTTTTTTTAGAAAAAAAAAACGTTTATACTTACACCCTATACAGCGGTTATATATATAATAACAACCATACGCTTATCACTTCTAACAGGAACGCTTAATGCTCTGCGCGAAAAATCGTTAATTTTGCAGCTGCAACTGCTGCGGAACATTTAATTACTCCGCACGCGTCCCACATAAGTTCAACGCTGAAGCGAGGTTGATGACATTAAATTCTATTAAGAGGGTTCCCATTCGTATTTTCCGTGAGCTTAATGCGCATATTCATGACGGTTCATCGCATCGGTAGGTATTAAAAGCGTTAAAACCCTGCACACAAACGGAGAAAGATTGGACTTTTTAACCATTTGACAAATGGCATTTTTTTCAAGATTTTTTTATAAACATCACACTTTTTATTTGGATTTGAACATTGAATTTATGTTTAATATGTGTAAATTCTATTTGCAATTAAAAGAATTTTGATTTATATGTATTCACATATATACGTATACATTTGTATGCATGTTGTATTATTAACATACTGTGTGCATATACATAAGTGTGTAAAATCTGTTTCATATTTATAATAAACATGAAATGATATTAAAATTAAATAATTGAAAAAACATAACTGGAAGTTACAGTTTATAATTGTAGTTTTATATCGTTTAATTCGTTAATTATTTTAGTTTTTACATGATATATGATTTATTTATTAAGCTTATAAATATTTTAGGCAATTTCATTGGATGCTCCATCATACACTGTACGTATACTGTACGTAAATAAATTAAATTAATTAATAAATTCGTTGATATGAAAAAATTTTAACTCTCTGTGTGTATGTTCGTATTCTTCGGTGAATCGATTATTACGATACTGTTTTAAACGTTAATTATAAGCTTACGATACAGATTTTCCTGCTTTCACCTTTGCTTTATACAATATGCTTTTGAATACATTAATGTGGCTGCTAATGACATTCATACAATTTTACATTATTTCTATATTATAATTAAATGTGTAATTTTATCGTCACATCCTGCAAATGATTTTTCTCAGTTGGTCATCCGTGAGAAAATAGACACCGCACATGCAAATGCACATTCGATGCATCTAGAGCGATTAAATTTACAGTGTTAATATTTGCAGTTACTTTTTATACAAAAGCAACACCGGACTTTTCGATATTGAATCACGACTGATATGTACCGATTGGCAGCAAACTGAGCGAGCAGGCCAATCGATGCTAAATGGTTGAATTTCGGGCTACCAGATTCGATCGATCGATTCACCGTTACTTCGAAGAAGATGCGTGCGTGGATTTTACACGTGTCTGCACGTGCCGACACGTGCGTGCCACTCGCACAGGTCCGACTCCATTTAATTACTGGGTCGAGCGAGCTTTCACGGCCGTTAAAGGAAATTAATTGTTCCAGCAACGTCGATGCTTCCGGTTTCGACAGCATACATGATGGATCAAGCAGAACGGCAGGTGGGAAAAATCTCAGTAAAGAAAAAAAAAAAATCTTTTGCCCACAGTGGTTTGAGTATTATGATTCTTTATTATATATTGTTATTTATGCGTTAACGCTTTGGTATTTTCACTTTTGTGAAAAGAGAATATAATTCTAATGACGCATGAAAAATATTAAATATAATAGAAAATGTCGTATTAGTAGAAATTTATCCAGCGCTCATTTCGCATTTTCACTGTTTTAAAAATATTATTGTATCACGTAATATTATATCAGGCATTATTATTATCCAATGTCATTAAATTTACTTTTATTATTGCGTACTTAATTTTGTGTCTCTGGTTTTCATTCAACGAAGCTCCGACTATCTATGATCTATCTTTGCCTCGTATTTATCGGACTTCCTGCGAGAGCGGTTGCGAGATTTCCTTCCTCTCGATCTCCCTCGCCAAGTTGCTTGCTGCTACGCTCCTCTTCGACTTACTGTAAATTGTTCTACTTAGCTAAGACGAGTAGTGACCCTTCCAGCGAAGTTTAATTAGCTTTTAAATCCCTGCCGCTCATTATGCCCTCCTTTTTCTCCTCCAAATTGAAGGGACGGGCTTCTTCTCCTATCGGCCAACTTCTCGCGCAAGTAATCGCGCGGAAAGGAAAAAGGAAGCGCGCCTTTTCAGCAAGAAATACAACCGGGTAAAGAATTTCACCGAGAACGACACCGAGAACCGATCGGCGACGCTTCGATTTAATTGGCCAGCGATACCTTTACTCACTGGATGCCGAATACAAGTACGGAACAGTGTTCGATAAGTATCACTTGCTGTCTGTGATAATTAAACAAGAACTTTACACTAACAAAAAGTGAAGATTGATACAGATAATCAATTCTTAAATCCTCGTATTCTCGCATTTCTACATTTACAGTTTCTCTTTTAATCTTGTTGTACATGGATAGATTTTTATAAATAAATTGTAGATTTCTTGTTTTTTGAGAATCCTTTTTCCAAGATTCTTGATTTTCCAAATTAAGCCTCTAAATCTTTTTTTTTTAATATTTAATAATATTCGTGAAAGTTAAACATTAAATATGTATATACATATCTTAATAATACATTTAAAAGACAAACTTATGGATCTAACTAATTTTATATGTGACATACAATCGCATATTTTTAAAATATTATACGTGAATTATTTTTGCGAATGCCTAAATCAATTCTTGATTCGTAGTTAAATGTACTAGAACTTTATAATCTGTCGAATGACATGGTGGACTTTACTTTCAAAGTTTTCACAGTTATATGCATCAAAATGTTACCAATCCCCAATAAATCCCAATAATTCCCCAATAAATATTATAATAAAATAAAATTTACAAAAAATTGTTCTATTCGTTAGTTTTTTTACTTGATGCTACTTTTCGATATCTACAGAAAGTAAAAAAATAATTCAATTTCGAAAAATAATTAAGTATTGAATTTGCCAAGATTAGCATTTAATACGAGAGAAAGACAATCTTACTAGGCCTTCACTAGTCATTTCCGGCGACATGTAGCGCGCCCTTAGCGTCCACCCTTTGATTTATCACAACGCAGGACCACCCGCGAGGTAGGCAGCCATGTCGGAAGGCTCCTCTATACGTGGCGATGATAAATCTCGAGCACTCTCGGCTACAAGCGCCGCCGCTAAATCTGCGCGAATCACGCAGTGTGCGGCCGGTATCGTTGTAATAAATCGCGCTTCGATCGCAAAACCGTCTTGTAATACACGTACCGCGCGAGAAAAAGGATCTATAGAAATAGTAGAATTTATCCTCTAATTCCCAAGGGAATTAAATCTCTGGGGATTGAAACGCTTGAGAAGAGGATAGTATATAGGATCAACACCAAATTGGAAACTCAACAACTTCGAAAATGACAATTGGAGAAAGAGCCTGCATATTTTGAGATAATTGAAAATTGTAATGCGAGAATTATAGGCGCGTTAAAGAACGAAGCGAAAATGAAAACGACAGCATTGGCAATAACATGTGTAATTTAAGAAAAATTGCGTAGTATCTGAAACTCTTTTCCGACAAGGAAAGAGCCGCGTCGTTACAACGTAGCCGATGTACCAACGTATCGCCATAGATTTCAACCAATAACCATTTCCCCGTAGAGAATTCCGCCATATCCACGGAAGCAGCCAGTTTTATGTTCAAACGACTTCCCATTCTCGAGACAAGAGAGATACAACATAAATGAACCTCTACTTTTACAAATATCACGCCTCTGTGTATATTTATATTATTTATAACATTCTTTTTGAGCAAAAAAATTATCTACTTTCTAAAAAAGTTATACTCTCTTCTCGCGTTTTTGCGCGAGAAAGAGAATAAATTATAAAAACAAAAGATAAGCGCAGTTCCAGAAATCAAACTATCAAAAAAATGCACATTCAGAAAAAGGCAAATAAATTTAATTTAATGACGATAATATATTAATTATAATTTTTCGTTGTTGTAATAATTTTAAACGAAACAGAAGTAAGATTTATTTAAAATTACAGAAAGATAACTAATATACATAGTATCGAAAAATTAATAAATTGAAAGGAGTAAATAAAACTTAGATAAATATGTAAAAAATATATATATAATATATAATTAGTACATAACATTTAAATTAAAGGCAATAAATATAATGAAAAGTGTTAAAAAGAAAAATATTTTTTTTCGAGGAAGAAAAGGATATGATGTTTCGTCGTTCCGGTGTAATCCTATTGCGAAAACATCGCCTTGTTGTGCATTATGGAACGAATATAGCGAGGATCCTTATGATCCTTCTTGCTATCAACTTGGCCGGTAAAATAAGTACGCCCGAGATTCGGCTTATTTTGAATAATATATTATATGAAACTTATGAAACAGCTTTGAGGGCGCCGTAGTGGCAAATCCTCATGTTATAAACCTGAAAGACGAACGGATAAAATGTATTTTGGCGGTCTATGTGTCTGATTATACATATTTTGGCAGAATCCGATAATCTACAAAGATTTACAAAGATTTGTGACACAGAAGCAGAGACCGAGAGCAAGAAGGAAATAGAAGAGAGAAGGAGCAATCAATTATGACTCAATAAATGTAGAAACAAAATTTTAGGTTATGTATAGAGAATCTAAAAAAATTGCCTCTCTTCTCTTTCCCTCGCTTTTCTAAAGTTTCTTAACTTTAAAGAGCTAAACTTCTAGTAAAATTCATTTTAGACAATGTTCCTAGACAGCATCTACTCTTCCCTCATCCTCTTTGTCTGGCAGATGAGCTAAGTTCATTAACGTAAATGAGATGATTCTGAAGAGGAGCTACTCATCATGGAACCATTCGCACCCCGAGGGGATCGCCTCAAAGTCTTCTTATCGTAGATTTAACACGTCGTTACGTTCTGTGAATACGCTGTGAATACATGTGCGTAGACGCGAAGCAGATAATTCTGATACAAAACTAATTTCGCGAACCCCTTACGTGCATTAAGCTCACCGGCGACTTCCTCTGAGTTTCGCATTTACCGGGGAACTCGAATTATTATGGATTAAAGTAGATTTATTCAGCTTAATAACAAGTTACAATTCAAATTTGTAAAAAAATGGTTTAACTAAATTATGGTTCAATAATTGAATAAAAATTAAATCATAGTCTTACTCAACCCGAATCAAATTTATTATTTCAATTTTAAATTCAATTTGAACTGTAGTAATAGTTATTTATATATTGGGTTTGGAAAAAAGTTCCTTTATAAAATGATAAAAAGACTTTTAGCAACCGATTCTATTTTTTAAAAATTGGCAATTATTATATTGCTTGATAGAGCAACGTTTCAACTTTAAGAATCTGCATTTTTAATTGTGATACGATGATTTTTAACGGAGTTGCAAGCAATAAAGTCAGAATGTTTCCTTAATTCGCGAGTAACAAAAAATCGTAGGGACATAAAAATGATTTTGTAGGGAAAAGCTTTTACAATAGAAAGTTGAAAATTTGCTCAAATTTTTTTTGAGCACACTACAGATCTACAAAGTGAAAAGAAAGTTTTTTTATTTTTTTAGCTCGTTTTCTATATGTAAAAATCACAAAACTCACATAAATTAAAAAAATATAGTAACCATTCGAAAATACAGATTTCAAAATGCTTTTTTTAAATTAAAATTTTCATCATTTTTAACGAAGATATTGATGGAGAAAGATCTTTTTACCAACTTCTAATCTAATATTAAAAGAATTAATTTCACTAAATCTTAAATATTTATTTTGATGTAAGTTTGGCACTAAATCTAATTAAATAATAAAATAATTCAACATTTAATACATAAACTTTTTAAAAAATTAATTTTTATTTCAGAAAATAACTTGTTAAAATAAGAAACTTGTTAAAAAAAATCTTATTATGTCAACTAAAATCTTTTTCCAGATTGACCTTATGTGTTTAATTTCAGTTTTAATATTTTTTTCATATGAAACATTCATCAAGAGATTAACGTATACAATATCGAGATTATTTACAACTTGTTCTCGAAGTTACCTATATCTTTTAGGTTATATCTTTCTATGTAACGAAAGTTCGTGCTTTTCGCGATTCGCATTCTTGCGGATCAATGAGCAAACAAGCATCCGGAATAAAAGTATCCTTCTCCCTCGATGCTTTTCCACTTCTAGACAGCCATCGACGATGCATATGCGAACAGATTTCAAACAACGGGGACGACTTGACGAAAATGAAAACTTTCGCTTAAAATTCGCCTCGCCTTGGCGGCGCTCTGCGCGTGTTCGAAGATTCATCTGAGATTTAATTTTAGAAGCGCTTTTCGCGTACACGCCGGTTCAGTCCACTCGTAAGATTCGTCGTGACAAAACGAGTTTTCGATGGTATGATTGAAACAATATTTTTGAAGTGTAATTACTGAAATGAAATTTATTATTGTTATCAAAAGAGATACGTGTGAATCAACAATATGTGAAAGGAAGTGAAATTTATTGTTGCTGTGCTGGAAATCTTTTGTTGGAAATGCGAAAAGGGGTAAAAAAATTTAGTCTTGGACCATTTTGCGACCCGAGAATCTCTAAAAATAGAAATTGTACAACGTAACAATTTGTCACAATTTTTGATTTTTTTTATATTTTTGCCGAGGGAAAACTTTTTACAAAATTCGTCAAATAGAATTTTTTTCAAACGAGAAATACAATGGTGGGATGATAACGGAGCGTGATAACGTGGCGAAAGAGATTTTCTCACCTCTCGAAAATCTATCATAAACATCGACGAAAGTAAAAAGAAGTATTAATGATGGATGCGGTGAATTCCTATAAGCTTATCCGCCACAAGCGGTCGGCAAAATAGGATTTGCTGCAATAATCGCTTAGGCTGGCTCGTTCAATCCTTAATCCCTGAACAACGCCAGAAAATATAAAAATTTGTCAAAAATATTTTATTTGGAACTTTACTGTTGCAGGATATAAATAAACTGGACTTTTCTAAAAATATACTAATTAAAAATAAAAATGTTTAAACAAAGAAATATGATATGAAAAGTTGTTTATATAAATAATACATTCGATACATTGTGTAAAAATATTGTATAATTTCGTTCTATAAAAATTAAAATTATTAATAAATTTTTTTTGAGAAAGAGGGAAATATTACAAAGATGAAAAATACTTATCTAACAAATGTTTTTCTATTTGACGGGAGTATAAACAGAAAAATAAAAAGTAACATTCACGCGCGCAGTAGCAACATATCGAGCGGACAATAACGGCAGTTGTTGTGAGTTCTCGCCTTGAGAAGTGCTCTTCGATGCGAAAATGTACAATTCGGATTCGCTCGTCGAGGCTCCAGTTGTCATCGTCAACGTTAAAAATAACATTGAGGGCTTTTTACAAGTGTGAAACTTCTCGCAAATGTCTAGGAAACTTTCATAATATTTTCTCCTTTACTGTGTTCTCAGAATTATGTACTCAAAATTTTTGTGTTTTTTGAATAGATTTTCTATGTGATTATAGAATTAAAATAATAGATTATTAGAAATAATTTTTGTCCTATTACTTAAGAATTCTTCCAAATTTTAGGATTGTTTCAATTATGTCCAAATAAGTCACAAAAACTATATATTTTCTTGCTATCATCATTTCTTTTATCTTCTTTGAGTAGATATTTAGTAGTAGTATTATTTATTTAAAAGTTGTTGAAAAAATGTAAAACTTAGAACAGTTCTTCAAAGATCTAGTTATTTATAGTGGAAATATTACGTTAAAAGGGATTCAAAAAACTTGGAAACTGGTGTCGCAAACTATACTTATAGCTTGACAGGTAGAACTGGTATGGTCTGAAAATCGTGTGGTGTGTTCAAGTCTTCAAAAGTTTGCTCACCGTAAATGTCACAAATATCGGATTTAGTTGGTTGGTCTCTCTCTCTCTCTCTCTCTCTCTTTCCCTTTCTTTCTCTGTCTTTCTCTCTTTCTTGCGTATTCCCAGATTAGTTTCAAACTCAATGTCATTTATCCGACATAAATTACGAGACGCTCATGTATATCGCAAAACTGCGAGCAAACTATTATCGCGATACTAGGAAATGGGCACTTCGCCCGTCATGCGATCGAATTTGCGCGAACGCGACTTGTCGCACGATATAAATGTGTAAACTCGCTGGGTTATGAAGTTTTTATGTCGTCGTTTCATGCCCATGTAAGGATATCGCGTCATTCTACGTGCAGGATTTTTTTCCTTACGACTTCATAACATACGACATAAAATACTCCTAATAGAAACATTTCTACAAAATATGTGTCGCGACGAGCAAACATAGAGTTAAGAAAAATTTTGGAGAAAGAGTAATTTTATAATAAATTGATTTCGATCAACTTTGTTTAACAATTTTCACACGCTGCGGTTAGAGTTTTTGACGGGTAACATTGCAAGTTGAAAGGTCTAAACGCGGCAATGTGCGGCGATGTCCTCCAGAGGCGATATTCTTGGCGGGACAAACAAGGGTGAACGCACGTACGAAGAGAGAGCGACGGCTCGCGCGACTGCACGTACTCTTCGCCTCAAATAGAACGCGCCGCCTGTTGGTAAACTCCACGCTCTCTCCATGCCTTTCGCCATCAGCACGAGCTCGTTTTCTCTCGGTACCATTCCTTCCCTTAAATACAGCCAAGGAATGTGTGTCTACTAAAACAGTTACAAGACATTTAAAATAAGATTATTGAAAATACCACTGCTTGTAAGCCCGTGAATATGGATACATTGAACTCCATTCTTTCGAGTTTATATAATAATAGAAGAATTATGTGACAATTAATTATAATATATTAATTTTTTTAAGTCTGTGTTTTATTTAATAATAGGACATGTAATGTAGTTATTTTTAAAAGTTTGAAGGATCGTTGAATATAAAAATTAAATCGAAACACTAAAAAAAAAAAATGTCAATTAATTCCTATCATTGAAAAACGAAAGTCTTGAAAATTCCGCATATTTATACGTTATTTATATATCAGAAATTTATATTATCAATTATATTTGGATAATCTCATATGAAAATAATACTTGTACACAATCACGTCGAATCTTACATGGTTAGTCCAAGAACTCTCTACTGCGTAAATAATTTCTTATATTCTATAATTGTATTCATTAACATTTTTCAATTAAAATTTAAACAAGCCCTTGTTAAACTGAAAGTTTTTGTAGAAACACTGGTTCGTATATGAATGTGTGTGTGTGTGTGTGTATGTGTGTCATTAGATCCTAAAGAATTAATCAAATTTTCATTGAAATATTGCAATTATTTAACGTGGATAATACAAATTTTAAATCTAGTTTCAAAGAGTTAATCTCAATAACAGAAAATTTGATTTAAAACCAGCGAGCAGAATACACGTTAGCTGTGTCAAATATGAAGCACATATTTATTTGATGGATAAGTCCCAGCCGATTGGGCTGAAAGTTCGAAAATACATTATGTTGAACCTTGCAATAAATTTTAACTCGGGTAAAATCAAGTGGCATTTGGAAATTTATCAATAATTACAAAAATGTGAACTCCGCACGTGTAGGAAAGTAACTTCTCGATCTGCGTGCAGCAGGCTGCGGAAGCTACGAAGTGAAAAGTTCCAACGACGACCGAAAGAGCAGTCGTTCTCTTCGTATCCGGTTCTGTCGGCAGCCGGAAAAATTATTTTTACTTCAATCACGAGTGTGTGTGCTTCGTCGTAGTTGTCGCGTGTTACTTCGAACTTATCATTGTGAGCTTTTTAAAGATTACTCTACAATATTTTTTACAATTTCTGTAATAATTTTTCCATAAGACTTTGAAATATCACACAGTGTTATTTTCGTAAAAATAATTTTATAAGCTAAGTTTTTCCAAGAATTACAATAAATTTGGTAATTAATTTGAACAGAGTGCTTCGTGAATATTGAATTATTATTATAAAATCTTAAGATTCAATTAAATTGCTAAGCTTAATAAAGGTGACAATTCTTAAAGCATTGAACTTTGTGTTGTGGAATCAACGAACGCGAGGCAGATGTCCAAGATGTTGCGAATAGAATTAGTGGGCCTTCTATTGTTGGCCTGCACGCAAATTCTTACGGAGCATCGCGATCATCGTGAATCACGGGATCAATATGGTTACCATCAGCGGTTTCATGACCTTCAGGAAAGAATAACGAGGGAAGTTCGGGTCAAAGAAGGCCGATTACGTGGCATGGTGATTCAACCCAGAACTAATTACAATTTGCAGCTGGTTGACGTCTTTCTTGGTAAGTTTTAAAGCCATTATGTTTTTGCCATTATGTTTAATTACAAAGAAAATTTGTTGTTGTAGTTTATTTTTGTATATCTAAAGCAAAACATTAGTGAGATGCATTTATCATCCTTACAATTGACTATATTAACTTCTGCTTCCTCAATTTCTATCATAAATTTATATTTTGACAACCAATAGTTTGATTTCTTTTTCAAGAAGCTTATTCCAACAATTAATGCATTTCTCATTTCATTTTACTACGACAGTTTTTATTGGAAATGTAATTAAATAATTTAACTAAATGTAGGGAAAATCGGAGTTGGCACAGTTTTCACATTAAACTTTTTAAACAACTAATTATTATGATTAATATAATAGAGAGAATCTTTCCCTATATTTTCATTCCAGGACGATTCTGTAAATTCTAGTTTTTTTATGGTTAGTCAAATATGTTGTAACCAACTTGCTTTGATAGTGGATTAAACTCCGTATTAAATTAATGAAAGTGTAATAGAAATGAAGAACAGATCGAAGAAATAGACACTTTTTCATAAAGATTGTAACATTTAAAGTTATTTTGTAATGACCAAATAGTAAAATGTTGTTGAAAAACAAATATAAACTATTTTAGTTGTAGCTTACTTTTAATAAAGAAATATTAAATATAAACTGTTTTGTTAGAGTTAAGTTGTAACTAACTGTTCACATATATAGTAACAGCAAGCTAAGCTTTCCTCAAATATCGGTTTCATGGCTTCATATGAGAAGTCATGGCTTAATCTTTCCACACAAAGGATTCTAGTATTGAATCTTTCCTGTGATAGTTAATGCTAAAAATGTACGTTTCCGGATCTAATTTTCGAAGAAAAGACGCGTGGAAACTACCTGAAACCATTTATGTATACATTTATGTATACATTTAATTCGGATGGAGGCGCTAAGCTGGTTGATGCAAAGCCATCGTTTCGTATGCAACGATCTAGTACAACGGTATCTCGATAACGTTCGATATTCGGAGGAAACTCAGCTCCGGTCAGTGAGCAAAAGTTTCCTGGCAGCTGCATATCCGCGCTTTGAGAGTCCCGATACGTCAAAGGATCCAAAACGAGGAGCGTGCGCTCGCGCGTCCGTGTATTTCGGGAACAGATATTACTGCCATCGCCGCACATCTCTACCCCTTCGGCTTTCTCCGTCTTTGCTTGACTCGCCCTGCGCATCTGTCAACTTGCACTGACACGCGTTGAATTGCATCCGCGTGTGCATCACATCGTGATAACCAAGTATACATATATCGTTCCTTCTCAATATTCATCTACACATTTGAATTGCTTCTTCCTTAGGTCTTGTCCATCTGGCTTGTAAAGATAATTAAATTAAACAGAATCGATGAAAGAATTAAGAAGAATATTGATTACAAAATTTGATTAAATTTAATAATCGAGAATGGAAAACAAAATTTTAATCAAATAGAATTTTAATCAAAAATGATGTTTAATTGTGTTAAAATTAAATTGAAGTTTAATTGTAATTTGATTTCAACTGATATTTCGGAGGAACGATGATATTTAGCTTAATTAGAAATGAAGTTATTAGCGTGGCACAAATAGGATCCTTTTTCAAAAATACATTAAATGCTCTTATAATAACAATTCAGTAAAGTTTATTTCTTCCAAAATATTATCTGTTTGTATCCTGTAATAGAAACATCAGTTATTGTATTATACTTTAACATCACGTCATGAATCTAAAAGCAAGGTTCTCCCTTGTGTTTTAGGAGTTCCTTACGCAGAACCTCCCGTGGGATCCTTCAGATTTTCTCCGCCACGCTCACCGCAACCGTGGAGAGGAGTGAGACAGTCGCAGGAATTCGCTCCAGTTTGCCCGCAAGTCTTGCCAAATCTTCGAGAGGAAGTAAAGCCAGGCAGGTACGAGTATCTGGAGAGACACTTGCCGTACTTGAGGAACCAGAGCGAGGACTGTCTGTATCTTAACATCTATGCTCCTCATCAGGCTGAAGGTAGGTGCAAATGGTTATAGGAGTAGCATGGTCAATCAAGTTTTGAGCTTGTTTGCAGAAATTCACATGACTTGTTCATGTTGCAAATGAACCCAATTTCTGATTGGGGGTCCTCCGCCATTATGCGCAATAGGTCACCTTTTTAATTCCATGAAGAATAGTATTGCTGTGAAAGTTGTCGTGCATTGGTACCAAAAATATAGTCAATCTGTGATACGTCCGGATAAGAAATTTCTGATATGCTATTAAATTAAGGAAATCTAAGATTCATCGAAGATAGAGAGATCGAACTAGGCTTTAAAAAGTGTGGTCAAAATTAGGTTTCTGAATTGATATTGATGATGCTCGATAGGCGGCGTTCATAAAACTCCTCTCATATATGCACATATAATCTAAAAACAGAGACGTTATTCTTTGACATCATGTTCTGATAGTAAGAAGAAGATGTAAATTATCATTAAAACTGCATGAAGAATGAATCCTATTCTCTATACTCCCTAATGTATATACATGTATAATTTAGCGTGGATTCTCATATTTAAAGTCGAGAATAATTCTTTAATGCCGCAGGCAAAGTAATTCTTCGGGAGAATGAAAATATCTGGTATTGAATGGAAACTTTCCTCGGATTTTTCTGGTTACAGCAAACGAAATATGAAATATCACTAGGAAAAAAAGAGGGATCGGATTGACCGTTCCATCTCGCGCGGGCTCACGATTATGCGGGTGCATTCGGCTCTGCAACGAGCTTTTCCACACGGTCAACTGCGTAAAACAGCTGCCATCGATTTACGGGGCCGGCCGGTGCGGCGTCATGGTGGAAGGAACGGCAGGTTCAGTTTTCGCGTGCGCGTTATAAATTCATTCGCTGCGTCCGTATATATTCATTTCGCCGCGACCGGTCGGTCGGTCGGTCGCCCCTTCGATGCGCGTATTCACCATTTTACAATACTGTTGGCCTGAGTGGGTTAAAACCCGCGTCGTCGGGCTATTTACGAGCGTATGGAAATATCTGCAAGAATTCCAAATCGAATTGATCGGTGGGGCTTTCGGCATAGCTACTACGAGGTATCACTCGCAAAACCGCACCATCCCGTCGCATCAGCACGTCTGTTTCACGCTGCGATACGTTCGCCATGAGCCGAAAATTTTTTTCCATTGCATTTCTACGATGTAACATGATTTCGATTCAAAATCCTATCTTCCGGATCGATTTCAGTATTTCCCTACGTTTCATGTTGATTATTGAAACTGATATGAAAAAAAAATTATGGAAAATATTATAGAGAAGGGAGAATGGAGGAACCTCAGGCACCTGAAAGAAAAATTAAATAAAGCCGACGATTATCCAATTAACTTAATTAACTAATGAGAGCCAATCTTCATTCTGCAGCTATTTGATTTTAAATTACAATAATTAACATTTATATATTATGAATATAATTTTAAACAAATAAGAATCTTTGAATAAAGATTTATTTAATTGATAAATAAACATTGACTTTAGTTACCTTTCACTTAGATATTCGTACTTCCGTTCTCTCTTATTATTAATTACTCCTTTTCTTTCGTAAGATAAATAGCTTTTAAATTTCTTATAATCTAAATAGTTCGAACTATTTAATTAATATTTAATATATTATTATAATTAATATATTATTATGATTTTGGATTTCTTATGTTTTTAAGGATGTATTATGTGCATAGTTTTTACAGAAAATTGGACTGGAATTAAAAATTTAAACTTTCTATGTAAAAATAAATGTTATATACATATATAAAGCGATTCACATAATAAGATCAATATTTTATAATGAATTTTTATAATTTAAATAAAAATTTTCTCATTTCATTTTAATTATTTTGTAAAAACATGTTTCTCATTGAAATAATTTTTATCCAGATTTTAAATCACTGTGAAACTTTTTGTATTACTTTTAATACAAAAATTTTACAATATGGAAAAATCTGTAATTTTTTCATAATTTTTTATTTGGTTAAATATTACGTTTAATATTTCTTTAATTTAACTTTCGTAGTTAAAATGTGCTATATATTATCTGTACACATAATCTGGTCTGAATATGATGTAACTCGCTTATAAACTAACTTCTTCAAGAATGTGACATATCTTCTTTATCCATGTCCTCTTTCCAATGTGAAAATAGGTTAATCTTTTTACCACTGTTTGAGAAGAGCACTTCGTATCTCTTCAGATAAACACGATAAGTAGCACTAGATTTCCTCAGCGTTTTCTTAGTAGATAAGCATTAACCCGTTAAAGCAAGCTTAGTTCATAAATATCGTAATTACCGCAATTGCGGTAGTCTTGCTATCTTGAGAAATGAAATTTTTGAATTACCTATCTTAAAAAATTAATTAAACAATATAATATTTTTAGTACATATTTAATACATATTTTGCGTTGCAAATTTCTTGAAACTTTATACAAGCTTTGCATTTTAGTAAGTGTTAAAATTTATTAACTTGACAAATTCTAAATTAAA
>Ga0157364_1000724_pt1 | contig 24595 bp, 26 predicted proteins | sample AttsexASBM2_FD_111476 | JGI IMG/M metagenome (GOLD analysis project Ga0157364, IMG submission 111476) | Fungus gardens microbial communities from leaf cutter ant in Ribeirão Preto, State of São Paulo, Brazil - Atta sexdens ASBM2 | ecosystem: Host-associated > Fungi > Mycelium > Unclassified ...
ACTCACACCTTTTTTGCAGTTATAACATTCTCTCTAAACTTCTAGATAGTTTTGGTCTCGCCATTGAACACTCCAAAACTGAAATTTTCCATTTTAGCAGATCTCAGGGTGTCTTCAACCCTCCCCCTCTCGATCTTTCTCTGCTTGGAGGACCAATAATACGACCCAAGGATTCGTGGAGATACTTGGGATTCATTTTTGATCGCAAGCTTTCCTTCCACAAACACATCGACCACTATGCTAACAAAGCCTTATTAATGGTCAAGTGTATGAAGCTCTTAGGAAATTCATCACGAGGCATTAGCCCACTCCAAAAACGACTTCTTTACAGATGTTGCACTCTTCCAATAACCCTATATGGTTTCCAGCTGTGGTATTATAACAAGGCCCTGATATCTTACCACATGAAAATCCTCACCAAGATACAAAGAAGAGCCACTGTCTGGATCCTAGGAGCTTTCAAAACATCTCCTTTGGAAGGTATCAAAGCTATCACCAGCATCATACCAATAAGATTCCACCTTCAAAAAATCGCAAAAAGATCCCAAATTCGCCTGCTCAAACTACCTGATAATCACATCTTGAAAAGCCTCATGGATGACCATCCTCCTCGATCCAACTCAACAAACTCACACAACATTGGATCACTAACCAACCATCAAAGATCCTTAACCAAAGGTCATCTCATCGACTCAAGCATCAAATTCTATGGGATCATCCCATCTTTTTCTCCTTTGGACCCTGAATTTTCTCCAGGTCATTGTATTATTGACAATTTTTCTAATCATTTTTCTTTTAATTTAGTCAATAAAAAAGAAAATAAAACTAACAAGATTCATGCTCAAGAACTCAACGAAATGGTTCTATGCAATGCTTCTCTTCGCAATTCTGCCCTTGTAATAACCGACGCTAGCATCAAGAACGATATCGCTACGTCTATCACGCACATCCATTCAGTGAACCGCCCTCTAATCAAAACAGTTCATCACACCTCATTTGTTACAAGTTCAGAGGCAGAGCTGTTTGCTATCAGATGTGGTATCAACCAAGCATGTTCCTTTGCCAATGTCTCCAAGATCATCATCGTAACAGACTCTATTCACATGGCAAGGAAAATTTTCAACAGTGACTCTCACCCCTTTCAAATTCATGCCACCGCTATCCTTAAAGAATTGCGAAAGTTCTTCATCTCTAGTGATGCAAATTCCATCGAATTCTGGGAGTGCCCAAGTAAACTCAAATGGAGATTCCATCACGATGCCGATAAAGACTCCAAATCCTTTACGGTAACACCTTCTTATCCATGCAAAATCTCTTGGGACTTTTGCAAGAAATTGGATAGCGATGACATCATCAATCAGTGGAAGATGACATTTCAAGCATCTGAGGGGAAAGGCAAACAATTTCTTGACCTCTTAGATGACGATCTTAATGCTACTGAGCCGTCTTATACCAAAGGAGGTCCGTGGCTTCAAATGTTTGGCCACTCCAACTTGCTATGTGCCCGCGCCACTAGAGCAATCACCAACCACGCTCCTATTGGAGAGTATAGGTTACGATTTTTCCCAAGCTTGGACTTTTCGTGTCCATGCAATAACTATCCAATCGAGTTGAGGAGACATATTCTTCACAAATGCAAAAGATTCAATGGGTATTGGAATCCTAGAAGAGATATGTTGAAGCATTTTGTCATGTTCTTGATCGCCAATCCGAATGCCTTCGCATTCAATATCAATTAACCTTTCCTCTAAGTAGACCTTAGATACTTTCTTTCCTTTTCTTTTGATTAGTTCTCTTATCTTTCTTTTTCCCTTTCTTTTCTACTCTCTAGTCCCCTGTTAGTTTGTGTCCCATGTATGTAGTTATGCAAGTAGCTATCACGGTCTGCCTCCATGTGCCGTGTAATAAATTGTTGATATAAAAAAAAAATCTGTCAAATATGAGGCAGCAATTGAGATTATAACAGTTATATCTTATAGTTGCCAGATATAAGATACATGTAGGACATATGGTGCATATATTAGAGTAGACTAAAGTTAATTATGCATATATGTACTTGGCATTGTTATAATCTACCTTAGATATAGCAATTATAAAAATCAGACTTAACAGAAGCTGTAGATAGGGTTAGGAGTCATACATGCTTCTTTCTCTCTTACTGCCATCTTGCATAGTAGTGCCTAAAGGAGAATTAGTGAATACATTGAATTCTTCTACTTCTATACCTCAGAATAACCAACTTTACTATTCCAAACAACATTCAATTGTTACAAACTCAAGTCCTTAGAGTGGAACAAGTAGATGAACCTTGTATTGGGTTAACACAAGAGAACTCAATAGAGAACTCTGTATAGGATTGTCTACCTTATATACTAGGACTCCATAGCCTGTGCTAATTACTTCTAGCCTACTCTAAACTGCCATGTGTTTGCCTTAAGGTCAACATGTGTTAAACAGGTTGTATGACATCATCCTTCCAGAACCTTCTATGCTTTTCCATGTGACACATGACTGATATGTGACGGTGTGACAATGATATCACATTAACTCCAATCCTAAGTCCCTAAAAATAAAAGAGAAGGAAGTAACAAATGAGAAAAGAGAAAAGAAAAGAAAAAATAAAATAGTTAGAGTCCACCATCTTGAACTCTGACATTAATGGATATTGAAACCAACTTATCCAGAGGACAATTCTCTTCTCCTAGTATGAATAGTTTAAAAGGAATATCTGTCAATTTTGCTACTTCATCACTGGAATATGCAGAACACTTACAAACTCAGCCTGGAAACTTGACATAGGCAGAACAAGTTGAGAATGGGGAAATAAAAGACTCTTCTCTATTCTATACACCTTTAAAAACTACACCTATAGAACTTACAGATAACTATATGTACCTCATAGAACTGAGACTAATAATGTGTCATCTTCTCAAAGTCTGGAACCTTCAGTCATTTTATATCAGGCTAACCAGCTAGTAGACCTACAACTATGGGATGGTAATTTCTGTTTAATCTCCCTGTTTGGTGTTAATGAATACTTAGCTGATAATGCAAAAAATGACATGTGTTCTCTTCTTAGGATGGCTGTGTTCATTAAACAATGTCCATTAGGTAACAGAACAGCTAAGAATATTCCTCAGATTGCAGAATTTGGACTTGCAGCCTGGAAATTTATAACTGCTATATATGAATCTGGATGAGACAAGTTAATAGCTAATAATAAAGATACATCTTTTCAGCAATATATCTCATTCCAATTCAATAGGAAACCTATGAAATCTACACTAATCCTGAAGCCAACAAAAGGTAAACAGATTGACATCTCAAGAATTCCTTCTTATATTTCTCCCAGGCCTAGTAAAAGTGTTTTAGCCAAATCCAAATATTTCAAGAAAATTCAATCCTTAAATTCAAACAACCAATTATATACTCAAGCTTCTAATTCAAACAACTGCTTATATGCATAGGCCTCTAAAGATAACATTGAAGAAATCATCAAAATCAAGAACACTTTTCTCAAATTGTCCTTTGATAACATTATTGAAATCTATAATGTCATTAACAACAAAGGGTTGAAAGGTAAATCAAAATTCAACATGACTACCAAAGGTCCCTCTAGGAAACAGATAATCATACCTATCAGCACAAATAACTCTGAGACAATCATTTCACAACTAATGAGCATATATTGAACATCAATAGACTCCTTCTTCTATTGTCTTACTTCTGTATTCATTCTTCCCTCAAACTCTGTTACTATTTCCTTTGCATTTTCTAAGTCTTACTCTCTTTCCCATGTATAATACTCTACTTTAAACCCCTTCCATCATACTAAATACTTAACTACTCCTCATATTTTTCTTTTATTTAGAATTTTCCACCTCCCACTCTTCAATACTATCTACCTCTATCAGTTTCACTTCTTCTACTTTCTATCCCTTTACCTATTCCTTGTATTGTACTATTTGACTAACATTTACAACTAGGTGAATTCTCATTGAAGTGGGCAATTGTAATTTGACTGTATTGGTATAAACTACCTTATTAATGAAATATGGACCAATATATCAGTTTACTAGCTTTCTTGCCAGCTTTTTTTTGAACATCAAATCCTTGATACTCAACATTACTCTATCTTCATTCTTCTATTCTTCTATTTCTTTTCTCTTCCTATCTGCTTGTCATTTCATCTCCTTCTATGCTTTTCTTAATGCCATCCCAGCTTTCTCCTGTACTTTCTTTATTCTTTCTGCAAATTTCATTTCCTTTTCTTTTCTTCTGATATCTGCTTCCATTCTCAATTCTCTTCCATAATTTGCCATAAATGGAGACATCTTAGTCACTGAATCTCTGCTATTACTAACCACTCTAGCCAATTCTTTTGCCTATGATTGATGAAGAACCATAAATATTGCTCTAGTTTCTAGTTCATTCTTTCCATTTGACCATCTGTTTGAGGATAGAATAAGGTTGACAGTTTCATCTCAATTTTCAACATTCTATTCAACTCCTTTGTCAGCTCTACTACAAATTGTAGTCCTCTATCCAATATCACACTTTCCAGTAATCCATGTAGCTTCCATAAATTGTTTCTAAACAGTCTCATTAATCACTCTGCCAATGTTCCTTTGTTGTCACTACAAAGGGAGTGATTTTGGATAGCCTATCACATACTACTAGGATTGCATTCTTTCCAGCTACTAATGGCAACTTTGTAATGAAGTCAACTGTCAAGTATGTCCATGGCTTCTCTAGTATCTCACTCATTTCTAACTTTCCCACTGGTACTTCCATCCTATTCTTCATTCTTTGGCATATATTGCATTCTTCCATGTATTTTTCCACATCTATTGTTACCCCTAGCCACTAATAATTCCTCATTACCAACTCTATTATTTTTCACCTTACTCTATATCCAGTTATTGGTACATCATGATGTAACTGAACTATCTCCACTCTTAATGTCTTATTCTTTAGCATATACATCTTTCCTTTCTTCAACACTAGATCTCCCTCTATCTGCCATTCATCTCCTCACAATACTTTAACACCTGCCTTCTTTATCTCTTCTACTACCTTTTCATACTTACCCTAAGCTATTTTTATTTTTTCTATTATATCTATCTCTAGTCCTTCTATTACTACTTCTAATAAATTATGAATCCATTGTTCTTTAATTAGTATTTGATTGTTATTATCATTCTCTACTCCTACTTTTCAGTCTGCTCTTCTACTCAGTCTATCTGCTTTTCCCATTTTTGTTCCTAGTATATATTTTAGAGTAAAGTCAAATCTTGATAGATAAAGTACTCATTAAACTTGTCTTTTGTTTGACTTTTGCATCTTCATAAAATATTCCAGATTCTTATGGTCAGTCCAGACCTCAAACTTGAACTTTATGCTCTTTAATAGATGTCTCTAGTTTTATAACTCTCTTATAACTACCAACATCTCCTTGTTATGAATCTCACAGTTTCTCTCTATCTCATTTAGAGATTTTGAGAGAAATGCTACCAGTCTTCATTGTCTGTTATTGCATTCTATAAATAATACATCTTCTATTGCATAGTCCAATGCATTAACTTCCATTCTCATTTTTTATCTAAATTTGGCACTACTAACACTAGTTTTTTTGTAAACCTTTCCTTTAATGTCTTGAACACTTTCTTCTGCCTCTCCATCCAGTCCCACTTCTGATCCTTCTTGACTAGGTCATATAATTGTCTAGCTATTGTTGCAAAATCCTTGATAAATCACTGATAATAATTAGCAAGTCCTAAGAACTTCTGTATGTCTTTAACTTATTTCAGAGTCTGCTAGTCCAATACTTTCTTTACCTTCTCTTTTCCTGCCTTGATTTCTTTTAGTCCCATTACCACTCCTAAAAATCCTACTTTTCTGACCTTTCACTTACATTTTTCTGGTTTAACATACAAATTATTTTCTGCCAACCTCTTCACTACTTCTTCTACTACTTTATTATGTCCTTTCTCTTCCTCTGTTTTTACTATTATATTGTCAATAAAACTTCACACTGTTTCAGTGTTGGTCAAGTTCCATAAGATCTCATTTATAATTGTTTGAAATGTCACTAGGAAGTTCATAAGCCCAAAGAACATTACCATTGGTTTGAATGACCCTTCTGAAGTCATGAAAACAGCCTTTTACTTGTTTCCCTCCTTTATTCATACATTATTATAACCCCATCATAAATCTAATTTAGTAAATACTTTCTTTGTACCCATACTTTCTACAATGTCTAAAATCAAAAGTAAAGGATAATTATTTTTAATTGTCCATTCATTCAAATACCAATAGTCCTGCACTATATGCTTCTTACTATCTTTCTTTCCTACCAAAAACACCAGTGCCATTTGAGGTGATTTCAAGAGTCTGATATACTTCTTTCTCAATTGTTCTTCTATGAACTTATACATCTCTCCTCTTTCTTTCCTTAATAATGAATATTCCTTTCCTTTTCTTAGTACAGATCCCTCCTTTGTTTCTATCACATGGTTCTATACCTTTCTTATTGGCATCCTTTTTTCTTTCTTTTCAAAGACATGAATTCACTTATGAAATCTTTAAGATACCAATTTCCTAGCTTTTTCTTCATGTTTTTCCACTTCTTCCTTCTCATCCCAAATCTCCCATTCTTCAGCCACCCCCTTTACTTCTATCATCCTCTCCTTTTTTGTTTTTTCTTCTTTTTCCATTAATTCTCCTTTTTCTACTCCTTCTTTTCTTATTTCTTTCTCTCTTTCTCTTTCTTCTTGTCTTCCTTTTGTTTTTGCCATCCTAACTTCTCCTACTTCGGCCTCCACTGCTTATCACATTCCTTTGGATACCTTATTATCTTTAATTCTCCTATTCTCCAATTAATTTCATAATTGTAGCAAGCAAGCCATAGCATTTCCAAAATCACACTCTACTTCTGTTCTCCAATCACATTTATCTCCATTCTTTCCCTATACTCCTAGTAATATATAGGTCTTTTCAATTTTCTTTAACTTAAACTCCTACTTCTTAGCAAACTCCAAACTCATTACCAACCTAGGTGCTCCACTATCCAACAATGCCTCAACCATTACCCCTTCATGTGTATCAAGTCATTCCAACCTGTTATCTCTCTTAGTATGTCCCTATTATCTAGGTTATAGCAGGATGTATTTTCTATTACTCTAGAGAGTATTGCAAACCTATTGTAATTATTAGAGTCTAGTCAAGGACTACCAGACTCTTTTTCCCATTTAAATTATTTTGTCCTTTGTTCTCATAATCAATCCTTCTTTCTCATTCTACTATTCCTCAATTTCTATAATTCCTCACTATATGTCTAAATCCTCTATAACTATAGCAATTTCTATTATAGTCTACCTCTATTGCATATGGGTCATGTCTTGGTACAATCACTGCCCATTGGTTTAGGTTTACAATAACTACATTTATTCTTTCCACTCCTTCTATTAGAGTAGGCCATGCTAGCACCTACTGCTGAGTCTCCTGCTTTCTGGGCCATATTTAGGGCTGAGACAATCATTACTCTTGTATCTCTCCAGCAGTTGCTGGTGCATTTACTCTTTGAGCTGGAGCTTCTGTTTCTCTCCTTTCTCTCAGCCTCTCCTCTTCTCTTTTACTCTCTCTAATACTTGTTTAAATTTACTATCCTCTCATACCACTGTTCTATGCTTCTTGGAGGCTATTCTATCTCTGTCAACTTCCTTCTGATCACCACATTCATTTCTCTTTTGAATTCCTCCACCAATAGTCTCCCTTCATATCTACTACCTCTTGCTGCTCTTCTAAATTCTTGTATGAACTCCTCCATCATTCTATTCCTTGCTCAATCTTCTTTAACTATGCTATCTTTATTATCTTATCATCTCCTTCCTCAAACTCCTTTTTCAGATCTGCTAAAAATTTCCCAACTATCTTATATTTTAAGCTTTCTATCTTCAAATTCTCCAAAACATTTTTCTTCCAAATATCTGCTGATCTCTCTTGCATGTATAACAAAACCCACTGAATTTGTTCTTCCACTGCTATATCTTTTATCCTCATTCTTATAAATAACTTGCATGATGTCAAAATTTTTGAAACCTTACTTGCAGTCCTGTCAAATGTTTGTGGCTTAGCCACTTTTACATTGAACCTAGTGTTTGGTCAAGAGATCTCTGCTACTACTTCTGCTTCTACTCTTGGTCCTGTCAATATCTGGAGCTGTGCCTGCATATTGGCAATTTGCTCCTAATATTGTCAGATGATTTGCTCCATTTGTATTTGGTTGAGTTGACTTATGATGTTGTGAAATGATAGTGGTAGTGGGGTAGAAGGTGATGATATATATAAGAGAAAGATGGAATTAGTGCTGGTTTTCCTCTCAAACTCATAATCAGAACTAGAATCTGTCTTAGTAGGTACTAGTGAGCCCTCTTCCTGTCCTATCTTACACCATCTACTGATTATCTCAACTACTAACTACTGCTCTAATTGAATTTGTATACAAATATCCCTAAAAAGAGAATGTCTACTCTAGATAGTGTTTTAAGGATCTCTACTATTCCTCTACATAAACTAATCACAAGAAGACTAGTAGCATGAGGCTACTATATGAAAAGCTAACTAATATGTCTACAAAATATAATATATTTAACTGTACCAGTTGGCTTTGGTACAACCAAATGGCTAAGCTTTCCCTGCCTAGCTAGTATATCCCTTAAGCTCAGCTATCTTTCTTAACTAGAGGACTAAGCTGTCTCTTGGTCAAAGATAATAAGAAAGTAAAAGAAATGATGAAAAAACTCTATGTTGGGCATTCTCAGAGTATAGATATTAAGTTCTAATATTATGAACTTGAAATCTTAGAGTGGGCCAAAAAAAGAACTTTGGATTAGGTAATCACAAGAGAACTCAATGAAGTTCCTAGTATAAAACTGCTTATCTTATATACACTAGACTACTAGTCCATGCTACACTTTCATTAGTCTACCTGAAAGGACTATATACTATCCTTAAAATTAACATGTGTAAAATATGCTGTATAACATTATTTTCTTCCAAAACCTTCTACAATGTTCCATTATGACATGTAACTCATATATGATACTGAGTCATGCCATGTGACAGTTTGTGACAGTTACATATAATGTTATGCTAACACTAATTCTAAGTCCTAAAATAGAAAATAAATGAAAAATGAAAAGAAAAGAAAATAGAATCCATCATTTATAATTCTAACAATAGAAAATCCTACTCCTTACCAGCCAGAGGCTGTTATTACTGTAGAAATCCCAACCATTTGTTTTAAGAGTATCTAGTGAGACTGAATATCAGGCAATTGACCACAGAGCAGCAAGAGGAGCTCATAAAGGATTCAAATTAGCCCCTTCTAGCCTGCTCTAGTCAAGTCTAGGCCTATGACCTCACATCATGTGATATGTTATGTGACTGTGGTCACATGCCTCTTCATCGTCCAAAAAGAAAATCAAAAGAAAAGAAATATTAAATCAAGAAAAATAGATAAAAGAAAAAGAAAAATGTTAGTTCTTATGCACATCATAACAGTACACTCCTCTTAAGGTTCTTACTCTGGAGGAACTTGCCTCTCCCTCCCCTATCTTCTTCCCTTTCCATCTTGCTCAATTTCTCTCTAATTTTTTCAAATACTCGTCCTCAAATTTCTTATCATTCTATTCAAACAAAATTCTTGCTGTATACTTCCCCAGTAACTCACTCCTCTGAAACTCTTCTGCTTCTGGATTTAATTCCACCTCTATTGTCTTCTGCTTTCCTTTTCTCTTTTCTACTCATCTTACTTCTTCTTCTCTTATCTTCTTCTCAAATTCTTCTACTAAGTCTATCACATTCTTCAAATTCTTTAACCCCTCCCAAGTATTTTCTTCTGCTATATAATCCTTCCATCTCACTAAATACTTTGGTTTTCCCCTCCTCTCTCATCTATCCAAAATCTTTTCTACTTCATATTCCTTTTTCCTCTCTATCTCTACTGGAGGAGGTGAGATCTTCTTCTATCGCTCTATCTGCTCATGATACTTCACTATCCTTCTCACATTAACCACTAAATATACCCTTGTTGCCAGAAACTCCAGCTCTACTGCATTTTCTGACACTATTCTCTTGACCACATAGGGTCCAATATACTTTTCTATTAACTTCTTCATAAATCTCTTCATCTACTCCATTGGAAAGTCCTTCATACTTATCAACACTTTATCCCCTACTCTGTATTCCTCTACCTCTTTCCTATTACTATCTGCATATCTCTTCATCTCCTCCTGTGACTTTATCAATGCTGTCTTTGCCTCCTCATGTCTATCCTTCATCTCCTTCACAAATTCTTCTGCCTTCTTATTCTTCCTCTTTTTTCTTATGTCAAAGCCCATCCTTGGTTCTCTCCCATAATTGACCTTGAACAATGATGACTTTGTCGCTGTATGTACCTTGTTGTTGAATGCAAACTCTGTAGTTGCCAACCATTCTGACCAATTGTTCTGTCTATGATTAACATACATCCTTAAGTACTGTTCCAACTCCTGATTTGTCCTCTCTGTCTGTCTGCCTGTCTGTGGATGATATACCATAGACAACTTTGTTTCTATCCCCAACATTTTATTCAACTTCCTCATCAATCCTGCTATGAACTGAGGCCTTCTATCTGAAATCATGCTCTCTGGCAACCCATGTGACTTTCACACATTATCTCTAAACAACTTCACTAACCCTTCTACCATTATTTTTTTTGTTGTTGCCACAAAGTGCAACATTTTCAAAAACCTATCACATACTACCAAGATTGAATCATAGCCTTTTGACACTGGTAACTTCGTAATAAAATCTACCAATATATGTTGTCATGATCTCTCTGGTACCTTGTTAGGTCTTAATTTTCCTGCCAGCATCTCCGCTCTATTCTTCATCTTCTGGCACTGATCACATCCCTCCACATATCACTTTACTTCTTTTGTAACTCCTGGCCACTAGTAGTTCCTAATAACCAGTTCCACTGTCTTCCATTGTCTTCTATGTCCTGCTATCAGCACATTGTGATGAAGTTGAATGATCTCTAATCTCAACTTTTCATCCCTTGGCATATATATCTTCCCTTCCTTCAACATCAAATTGTTCTCTATCTGCCACTCATCATTTCTCAATACTTTAACCCCTGTCTTTTTCATTTCTTCTACAGTTTTTACCACTTCATCATATCTCACTTCTGATTTTTTAATTTTCTCAATTATATCTTCCTCAGCTTCTTCAATTAACCACTGTCTCTTTTCCATCGCTCTAATCTCTAACCACTTCTTTTTCAACATTACCTAATTCTCATTATCTCTCTCTACCCTTTCTGCCCAATCTGATCTCCTACTCAAACTATCTGCCTGTCCCATACTTTTTCCAGCCATATACTTTAGCATGAAATCAAATCTTAACAAATATAAGGCTCATCTAGCCTGCCTTTGATTTAACTTCTGAGCTTTCATGAAGTACTCCAAGTTTTTATGATCTGTTCATATTTCAAATTGATTCTCAGCTTCTTCTAAGAAATGCCTCTATGCCTCTAAGCATCTAATGATTGCTAATATCTCTTTGTTGTGAATTTCATAATTTCTCTATACTTCATTCAATGATTTAGAAATATAGGTGACTGGCCTCCACTTCTCATCCTCACACTTCATTGACAATACTCCACCTGTCACAAAATCTGATGCATCTATCTCTACTCTCATCTCTCTATCCAAGTCTGGTGTTACCAAGACTAGTTCTATTGTAAATCTTTCCTTCAATTCCTCAAATGCTCTCTGTTGCTTTTCTTTCCAGTTCCACTTTATCTCTTTCCTTGTCATCTCATATAACGGCCTCACTATCTTTGCAAAATCTTTAACAAACTGTCTGTAATAGTTTGCCAACCCCAAAAACTTCTATATATCCTTCACACTCTTTGGCACTGGCCAATCTACCACTCCTTGAACCTTCTCCTTCTCCATTCTTACTCTGTCTGACCTAATTACTACTTCTAAAAATCCCACTTCTCTAACCTTCCACACATATTTTTCTGGTTTTATAAATAAATTGTTTTCTTCCAACCTTCTCAATATTTCCTCCACTATCTCATCATGTCCTTCCTCCATCTCCATTACTATCATTACATCATCAATAAATACTGCTATCTTTTCTTCCACTACCATATTTCTAAGCAAATCATTCATTATTGTCTGGAATATTGCTGGTGAGTTAGTCAACCCATATAACATTACCATGGGTTCAAATGATTTTTCTGGCATTGAGAATGCTGCCTTCCACTCATCTTCCTCTTTTATCCTCATGTTATTGTACCCCCACTATAAATCCATCTTCATAAACACCTTCTTCCTCCCAATACTATCTATCAGATTCGAAATCAGTGGCAATGGATAGTTGTTCTTGATTGTCCAACTGTTCAGGTATCTATAGTTCTGCACTATCCTCTTCTTCCCATCTTTCTTCAGCACAAAGAACACAAGTGACATCTGTGGTGACTTCAATGGCCTAATATATTCATTTCTCAACTGATCCTTCACAAACTCCTGGACTTCCTCTCTCTCTACCCTTGACAACAGATATATCTTCCCCTTTTTTGGCACAAAACCTTTTCTGAGATCTATAGCATGATCCCAAGTCTTCCTTGTTGGCATCTTCTCTGACTCTTTTTTCTCAAACACCTTCAAATACTTATGGAATCTTCTTAGAACCATTTCTTCCACTGTTCTTAACTCTATCAGATCTTCCTCTTCATTTCTCTCTTCTTCTTTCTCTTCTACTATTCTTGCTATTGCTATTTATTTCTCTGTAGTCAGTTTTCTAAACTCTTCTTCTTTTTTCTCTTTCTCTTTCTGCTTTTGCCATCCTGATTTCATCTGCCTTCCTATTCTCCACTTCTTTCCACACTCCTCTGGACATCTCATCATCTGTACTTTTCCCATTCTCCAATATATCTCTGGGTTATAGCATGCTAGCCAAGGCATACCCAATATAACTCCCAATTTCTGTCCTCCTATCACATCCATTGACATCTTTTCCTTATGTCCCTTGAGAAATATCTCTACCTCTACTGTATCCACTATTGGCCCTGTATAATTCAACATTCCATCCACATTTCTCACATATATTGGCCTCTCCAACTTTGTCCTTCTGAATTTGTGCTTCCTCACAAACTCTTTACTCATCACTAACTCTGTCGCTCCACTATCCAATAATGCATCCACCACAATTCCTTCTTCTTCTTATTTCTGCTTCAACCCTATCTTTACCATTACTTCTCTCAAATATTTCTCCTTCTTTTCTCCTTTCTTTTTTCTTTCCTACTTCTGTTTTTTATACCTCTACCCCCCTCTTAGTTCTTTCCTCTATCAAAATTTCTTTTCTATCTTTTCCTACTTCACTTCCCCTTCTTTCTCCTCTTTGCATTACTCTATCTCTCAACACCTCAAATCTATTTGAAAGCATCTGTACAGGTCCCTCTTCCTCCATATTCCTACAATGACAGGCAATATGCCCAAAACCTCCACAAACAAAACACTTCCTTTCTTCCATCGCTTTCTGCCTATTCTCCTCTCTTCTTCTTTCTCACATCTCTTGTCATCTCTACTCTTTCTCTGTCCTTTTCTCTTCTTTTATCCTCATTTCTTCCACTCTTCTCCACTTATTATCTATCCTTTTCTTCTCTTCTTCTTCTCTTTCTTTTCTTCTTTTTTGCTTCTCCTCTTCCCATCTCTCTTTATACTCTCTTTTTCTCTGTTCCCTATCCTCTTGTATCTTTCTTTGATCTTGTTTTTTCTTTTCCTCCTTTTCCGTCAACATCACTAATGTTCTCTGTATTTCCAACATCTTTTTACTGTTTTCTACTATCATATTTATCAATATGATTGCATTTTCTTCTCCATATTCTCTAGTCATCTCCTCCAAGTTCAACTGACTCAAATCTACTATATTCTGATTCATTGCTGCCATGTCATTTAACAGCGGAAACTATCTCTTCTTCAAAAATATTCCAAAATTCCTCTGTAAGTACTAGCCAGTATTCTTTTTACCTGACCTCACACTGTCTACTGACTATCTGTTTACTGCCTTACTGACTACTGCCCTAAAAAATACTGGCTAATATCCCTAAGAAGGAGATCTCTAGACTAGATGTTCCTTAATAGACTATACTGCTACTCTGCATGGACAGGTCACAAGAGGATCCTGCAGTACAAGCCTTCTACATGAATATGACTATCTACCACATCCACAAAAGGTAATGTGACTAATGTATACAAATGGGCTACCATGCAAACAACTAGCTAAGCTTCTACTGCCTAACTAGTATACCCCTTAAGCCTAGGGCCCAGCTATAGATCTTCTTGACTAAAGGACGTGCTGTCCCTCAGTCAAGGATGAATAAAGAGTAAAGAAAAAGAATAGGAGTCCATATGATGCAGAGTTTTTAGAGAATAGTCGAGTTCTACTGTTATGGCAACTATTAGTCATAAAGACCAATAAAGACACAAGCAATAAATCTCAAGGGTGGATATTATTGTGGGAATCACAAGAGAACTCGACAAGAAGTCTCTGCTGAATTGCTACCCTATTTATATAATTTACAGATAATCTATGCTAACACTAATTCAACCTTGTCCTAAAGTCCATGTGTTGTCTATATCTCATCCTCATATCTTCTATAAGAACACCATGCTGTATACATATGCCCTAACATCATTCTTCTAGTCCCTTCTAGCCTGCTCTAGCCAAGTCTAGGCTTGTGACCTCATATTATGTAACATGTTATGTGTCTCTTCATTATCAAATAGAAGGAAAATCAAAATAAAAGAAATATTAAATCAAGGAAAATAGATAAAAGAAAAAGAAAAATGTTAGTGTTCAAGCACACCATAACAAATAGAGCCAAATCAATCTACTCAGCTGTGAGTGAAACACAAGTATAATTGTACAAAATCTCAATATTTTTCTCAAAATGTAAGAAAAAAATAAATTGCTTACTAATACTATTTTGGAAGCACAAACAGATACTGACATTATCTTCATTCAAAAACCCCTCTGGTCATTCATTAGATCCATCCCCAGTCTTTCTAACAAAGAAAGAGATAACTTAGTAGGTGCTTCTAGTCATTCTAATTAGCTAACCTTTTCCAGAAATCCTACTAACTCTCAAAAATCACTAAGAGTTATCATTTATATCAACATAAGACTTTCTTTTCTTTTTTTCTCATTTTATAAAGACATTTTTAATCACAGAAACATTTCTCTCATTTCATTTTTCAATTGTGGTTTTATTTATTTTATTTTGAAAATTTATTTGGATTCTTCTCAAGTATCTCAAGGATACTGAAGCTAATATCAACAATGTTCTCATTATGATGGGAGACTTTAATATTAGGAATAGTTTGTGGAACTCTTTGTTTCCCAATTATTCTGTACATAGTGAATTGCTCATGAAGATTGCTGACTCATTTAAGTTGAGTATTTCTAGTCTTACTTCTCAAGTTCCTATGAGATATGCTAATAATCAAGATGATTTGAATTCAAAAATTGATCTCATGTTCCTTTAACCCACTTCAAATGAATTTGATAATTATGTCATTCATCCAGAATAGAAACTCTCATTGGACCATGCCTCTCTAATAGTGAAAATCTCAATTCTTGAAGAGTATATCCAATTCAGAAAACATACTATCATCAAAGACAGTGATAAAGATTCAAAGTTTATTTCTGATGTTACTAACTTAGTCAAAAGTCTCAACACTATTCATATCGACAGCATAGAAGTTATGGAAAGTACTGTATAGAAATTTACAGATCATACTGATGAAATCTGATTCAAGCATTCAAAATTGGTTAACATTATCAGATATTCAAAATCATAGTGGAACAATAACTATCAAAGACACTTGGATCTTTACAGAAATTTCAAACAGCTAAAAGATAGCAAAAACAACCAAAAGAGAGTTCTTTGATGAGAAAATACAAGAAATCTCAAACAGGAAGAAAGGTCCATGGGATCTCATGAATTGGGTCAAAAAGCATAAGCTCCTAGCTATCGAAGTGATCAAGTACAATGGTCGACCTTGTCTTAAAATCAAGGATCTTTGGCAAGCCCTCCATAAGTCTTTTAACATAGCTCAACATTGACAGGTAGACATATCAATTCTTGAAGAAATTCCTAACAAAGCCATATTTCAATAGCCTTCTTTCTCTAAAGGAGAATTTGTGTCAGCTATCAATAAATGCAGCAATGATTCTACTCCTGAACTGGATAGATTGTTATGGAGATATCTAAAAGAGATCCTAAAAAATTCAGCATATCTTGATAACATCCTGAATATCACTAATGCTTGTATTGACTTAGAACATTGGCCTTCGCACTTTAAAGTGTCTATGTCTATTATCATTCCTAAACCCAACAAGATATCATACAATACTTTTAAAACATTTAGGCCCATTGTTCTGTTAAATACACTTGGCAAACTAATTGAGATGGTTGTCAGCAAAAGACTTCAATTCCAAGCCTTATCCAATAATTCAATTCATTCTTGCCAATTAGGAGGTCTCAAACAAAGATCTACAGCTGATGCTGGCACTTTCTTGATGCATCTCATACATTCAGGATGGGTAAAAAATTGCTCAACTAATATTTTGATGTTTGATATTGCACAATTTTTTCCTTCTCTTAACCATTGAATGCTTTCTCTTATTATGAATAAAGCAAAATTCAATCCAAGAATCTCTTGCTTTTTCAGCAACTACTTGGTAAGTAGAAAAACTCAGTATTTATGAAACAATTTTCCTTCTCCATTCTTTGATGTTGATGCTGGTGTGGAACAAGGTTTAGCTCTTTCACCTATTTTATCTGCTCTTTATTTATCACTAGTTTTTCATATTTTGGAAAAAAGATTAAAAAATCTAAAAATTCCTGTTTCTTTCATTTCTTTTGTAGACTATAGTCTTCTTATCTCTTAGAACAAATTCTTCAAAATTTTGAATGCAAATCTATTTTGTAGTTATTGTGTTATATCTCATCTTTTAGATCATTTTGGACTTATTATCAAACAGGAGAAAACTGAAGTCTTCCATTTTTCTAGAGCTCAAGGGGCTTTTAATCCTTCTTCTCTTGATCTTTCCATTCTAGAAGGACCTGTTCTTTATCCCAAAGAGACATGGTGATATTTGGGATTCATCTTCGACAGAAAATTGTCCTTTTGTCAACATATCAACTTTTATATGAATAAAGCTATATTAATAGTCAAAAGCATGAAAATGCTTGGAAATTTGTCAAGAGATCTCATTCCTACTCAAAAACGTCTTTTATACAGGATGTGCATTCTTCTAATTGCACTATATAGCTTTCATTTGTAATACTACAATAATGTCCCACTATCATATCCATTTAAATTTTTCAAACATATGCAAAGGAGAGCTGCTCTTTGGATTCTTGGAGTATCCCAAACTTTTCCATCCATAGGCATTAAGGCCATTGCTGGTCTTATTCCTATAAACCTACATCTTCAAAAGCTTGGTGGAAGACTATAACTTCATACTCAATCACTTCCTCTAAATCATATCATCAGATTGTTGCTGAAATCAAATTACTTTTTGCACCTAGAAAAGCACCATTTATCACTGGAAATGTTAACCATCAAACAATGATTGAAGGTTAAAAATTTTATTGTAGATGCTAACAATAGATTGAAAGGAGTTTTAATTCTTTTGATTCTTTCAATAATGAACTTTCTGGAAACAGACTGATTGATTTGTATTCTAGTCATTTTTCTTTTTATTATTCAGACAGAAAAAGCTCCAATATAAGAAAGACTCATCTTTGTCATCTTGATGAAATTGTCTTTAATGCATTATCTAATCCCAAAATGGCTGTTATTATATCAAATGTAAGTATCAAAAATCAAGTCGCCATATCTATTGCTCATATACATACTCATGATTCCCCTATTGTCAAAACTATCCACCACACTATAAACATCACTTTCACTAAAGCAGAACTATTTGCCATCAGATGTGGATTAAATCAAGCTATTTGGCTAACCAATATTGAACATATCATTATCATCACTGATATAATACATGCCACTAAAAGGATCTTCAATTCATCCATTTATCTGTATCAAATTCAGTCAGTAGCAATTCCTAAAGAAATCAGAGAATTTTTCAAGAGAAATGATCGCAACTCTATTTATTTTTAGGACTGCTTTAGTCAAGAACATTGATCACTTCATAGTATTGTTGACAAAGAGACAAAAAAATTCAATTTATCACCAGTTTTCCCTTGTAAATCATCATAGGACTTTAGCTGAAAAGAGAAATGTAACAATATCATTAGTTAGTGAAAGATAATGTTTCAAGCTTTGGATTATAAAGGGAGGAGTTTCTTAGATCTTCTCAATGATGATCTCAATATTATTAAACCATCATACTTCAAAGAGGGATCATGGCTAAAGCATTTCAGCCACTCTAACTCACTATGTGCAACAGTTATAAGAGCAATTGTCAACTATGCTCCTATCAGTGAATATCACTTGAGGTTCTTCTCTCAAGAAAACTTTGTGTGTCTATGCAGCCTTTATCCGATTAAATCAAGAAGACATATTCTTCATAAGTGTAAAAAATTGAACAACTATTGGAATCCTAGGAGAGATACATTGTCTTATTTTATTCTCTTCTTAGGATTCAACAGTAAAGCATTTTCCTTTGGAAAATATATTACTTAAATTCCTTAAGATGATATCTTTCATAGTACTTTTCTTTTATTTGGTTTTTCTTCTTTTCTTTTTCTTTTTCTCTTAGTAACTACAAAGTAGTTATCATAGTCTGCTGCCAAGCTCCATGTAATAAATTGTTGATTTTTTTTTTTTAAAAAAAGACAAAAACAACATTCTAGCTCTCTCTGGGTTTAGCCAGGCTGTCTGGTTATTTATCTCTTTTATCTACAAAGTAGAGTGGGATTTTTGAAAGCTGATAATCTTAATAGAATGTTTAGGTAGAATGTTACTTTCAAATTCATCTCTAAGATCATAAATAAGAAACCTAACAAGAAAGTTCAGTAAAAAATCAAGGGAAAGTAGGCAGAAATAGCAAGAATACTACTTTCTATTCTATCTAGGCTAGCTAAAGAAACCTTAGAAAAATCAAAAAAATTTCAGAAAAAAAACAAAAACTCTAAAGATGACTCTAAGAATAAGAGTAGATATTTATATGTTCAAGCCTCAGCTCCTAACATCAAGAATATTTTGAAACTCAAAGAAAATTTCCCTAATCTTTCTTCAAAAAATCAAAGATATATACAAAACTATTAATGATTCCAGAAAAATAAAACCTAAAATCAATATAACAACCAAAGATCCTTTCAAAAAACAGATCATTGTTCTTATGGGCTTTGCAAACATTTCAAAGTTCATGTCTTTGTCTAGTAAACACATTGCTAATATTGATAGAACTTTGAAGAATATCAAATCTGATATTTTTGCTAATTTTGTCCATGCTAACCATAGAGATCTTATTATCACCACTAACAATGTCACTTCTCAATTGGACCTCAGTACTATTATGAAATATATCAAAAATATAGATACTATTGAATCAAATAACATTATAACATCTCATCTTTCTTAATCCAAATTATACCTCAAGATTATATGTATTCCTTATATTATGGAAGGTACTAGTGTTCTTATTAACTTCAGCATTGTTGAAACCATTATCAAGTCTACATATATATTTAATGATATATGCTTAGTGTCAAAACTATATGTCATCAAAGCCTTGCCCAAATATGATATAGCAGTTATATAAGTGGACATCTGGAATATCTAGAGTGGTTTGAATGCTAAATGTCTCATTAATAGATGTTTCAATGTCAGCAACTATATTGCTACTATTCAAGGAGCAAATATAAATCTAGAAGTTCCTTAGTATAAAAATTGCTAAAAATGTAAACATATAACATTTGTATGTTATGCCCAGGAATTGAGGTATGTCAAGTACAATAAGCTCCATAAAGACAAGCATTGTCAACATTTTGCTTGGTATTGTAAAGCTAACTTTAAGACTAATCCTCCTAAATTAGAAATAAAACAAGATAAACCATATTCTCATAGTTTCAAATACTTAAACTGTAAAGGTGATCATCAAGCTAACTCAAACAATTGTTCTTTCTGGAGGTATTGTTTCAATAAAGAATGACACTCAAAAAAATATCAGGAGCTTTGCAATAGTAGAAGCAAGTCAATTCACTTAGTTGTAGGTAGGGACAGTATATGATTTTAAAAAACCTCTGACTTTTTTCACAGAATGTTTGAAAGAACAGAATTCTCACTGATATTATTTTAGAAAGCAAGAAAGATTTCAATATTCTTTTTATTTAAGAACCTTCTTGGGCATTTATTTGTACTATTCCTAGTTCTTTGAGTAAGGAAGAAGACAAAGTAGTGGGTACTCCAAACCATCCTGATTAGCTTATATTCTCTAAGTCTTTAGCTCACAATCATGACCATCCAAGAGTTATGACCTATATCAATACATAATTCAATCACTTACAATTTTAGCTAAGAAAAGACATTTTTAACCACAGAGACATTAACTATTTTTCCCTCTTTAATAATAGCTTTATTTTCTTTATGATGAATATTTATTCTGATAATCAGCAGTCTGCTTTAAAGTATCTTAAGGATACTAAAGTGAATCTTCATAATGTTCCTATCATGGCAGAGAATTTTAATATCAGAGATAGTAATTGGAATCCCTTCTATCCATTTCATTTTACTCATAATGACACTCTTTTAGAAATAGCTGACTTCTTTGATCTTAAATTTAATTTTTCTTCATCCAAATTCTATGAAAATTAACAATCATTATATCTCATCTGAACTCCATTATCCATTGGACTATACTTCTTTAAATGTTGACATTTCTATTGAAGAGAAATTTATTCAAGAAACACATTGAACTATCATTAAAAACAGTAAGGAGAAAGCTAACTTTATCTCTGATTTTATTAAGGTTATAGAAAATATTGATATGACATATATACCAGACAAGGAATCATTTGAATCTATAATTCAAGAATATGCTAGATTCTTAGAATTCATCTAGTATAAACATTCAGGTTGCATGACCAAATATTCCAAAGCTTGGTAGAATAAGGAATGTCAATCCAAGTTGGCTAATTACAAATCATTTAGAATGATTGAAGATTGGAAAAGATTCAAAGAAGTCATCAAGAAAACTAAACAAGAATTTTATTTGACAACAAAATTCTTAAAATTGTGTCAAAAAATTATAGACTATGGGACTTCATGAGTTGGGTTAAAAAGCACAAATTACCTGCAATTGAAGCATTACAATTTAATAGGCAACCTTGCATTGAAATTAACAATCTTTAGTAAGCATTACATCAAACATTCAATTCAGCACAAAATTGTCAAATCAACCTTAACCTTTTGAATAAGTTTCCATTTAAAAAAAGCAAGAATGGCCTTCTTTTTCAAATGAGGAATTCAGGAATGTGATCACTAAATGCAAAAAATTTATCTGCTCCTAGTCTGGATTGTATTTTATAGCAATATCTCAAGATAGTTATCAAAGACAAAAAGTATCTCACTAATATCATTAATATTGCTAATGTATATATTAACATAGGTCATTAGCCTACTCACTTCAAAATGTCTTTGTCAATTATTATTCCCAAGCTTAATAAAACAGCTTATAACTCTTTAAAAATATTTTGACCTATTACTCTTCTAAATATGCTGGGAAAATTAATCAAAAAGTTTATTTGTGAAAGACTCCAATTTCAATCTATCACATCAAATTTTGTATGCCTAAATCAATTGGAAGGTTTGAAACAACCTTCAACAACTAATATGGTAGTATATCTTATCTATCTTATTTAATTGAGCTAGGTCAAAAGTTTTCAAATGAGTATATTGGCCTTCAATATCACTCAGTTTTTCCTTTTATTCAACCATCAGCTTCTCCCTGTTATTTTAGACAAAGCTGGTTTTAATCCAAAAATCCTTTCTTTCTTTTCTAATTATTTAATTGTTAGGAAAGCACAATATTTGTGGAATGATTTTACTTCACCATTTTTAACATGGACATAGGTGTAGGACAAGGTTCTGCTCTTCCTTCCATTCTCTCAGCTCTTTACATTTTGCCTATCTTTTATATTTTTAAAAAAAGATCAAAAAATCTCAATATTCCTGTTTTATTTCTTTCATTTTTTGATAATGGACTTCTTATTTCACAGAAAAAAAACCATTGAAAAAACTAACACTTATATTTTCATAGCTATAACATCATTTTCATAGCTATAACATCATTTTGTTCCTACTTGATTAGTTTAGATTTATTATAGAACATGGAAAATCAGAGGTCTTTTACTTTTCTAGATTTCATGGACTTTTCAATCCCCCTCCCCTTGATCTCAGTCCTATTAGAGGCCCTTGTCTTTGACCTAAATATACCTAGAAATATCTAAGATTTATTTTTGACAAAAAATTGTCTTTCCAACAACACGTCAACTTTTACATTAACAAAGTGCTATCAATGGTCAAATATATGAAAATGCTAGGAAATTCAACAAGAGAATTACTTTCTCAATAAAAGTGGCTTCTATAAAAATGAATGTTCTTCCTATAGCACTTTATAGTTTTCTCTTGTAGTTTTTCAATAAGACTTCTCTTTTGTATTCTCTTAGAGAACTTAGGAAAATGCAGTGAAAAGTAGCTTTATAGATTACTAGTGCTTTTCACACTTCTCTAACACTGGGTGTTTAAACTATTGTAGGTTTAATTATCATACATTTACATCTCCAGAAACTCAGCAGCAAATATCAAATCTGAACTTCAATACTACTATCAAACCATGCTATCAATACTCTTTTAGAGAGGAGGCACACCAAGAATTCCTCTCTTCATCATCTATCTTTGGAAAATATAACTGAAAAGCAAAGACTTAGAATCAAGAGTTCTGTTGTCAATGCAAAAAATTATCTCAATGGAATTTTTTCATCTTTTGATTCTCTTAATAGTGAATTTTCTCCAGATTCCAGATTAGTTAACAATTTTTCTAGTCACTTTTTTTTCTATCAGGCAAACCATAAGGACAATGAAAGTAAAGCTGCTTATCTTTGTAAACTTGATGAAATTTTCTCTGATGCATCATTAGATCCTAAGTCAGTCATTGTTATATCTAATGCTAGCATTAAAAAAAATGTTGCTACATCAATCTCATATGCATATTGTTATCCTAATGAGATCAAGAAAACTATTCATCATACTGTTAACATCATATCTATCAAGGCTGAACTCTTTGCTATTAGATGTGAAATCAACCAAGCCATCTATATTTCAGTCAACCAAACCATCCATATTCCAGATGCATTTCATATTATTATCATTACCAGTGCTATCCATTCAGCTTTACATATTTTTGATTCCACAATTCATTCCTATCAACAACAATCTATTATCATAGCAAAGAATCTTAGGAATTTCTTTCTTAAACATTCAGAGAATTCCATTGAATTTTAGAATTGTCTAAGTAATGATAAATGGTCCTATTATCAGTTGATTGACAAAGAAACAAAAAAATTCAACCTTGTCTAGATATTTCTGTGTAAAGAGTTGTGGGACTTCAATAAGAAAGAGGAATGTGACAATATCATAAAGAATTGGCAAATGATGTTTCAAGTGTCTAACCTCAAGGGAAATCATTTTCTCAATTTCCTAAGTGACAATCTCTATCCTATTGAACTGTCATATTGTAAAGGGGGTCTATAAGTTAAACAACTTGGCCACTCCAATTTGTTATATACAAGAGCCATGAGAGCTATTACAAACTATGCTCCTATAGAGGAATATCAATTGAGATTTTTCTCAAGAGAAGATTTTAGTTGTCCATGTAGAGTATATCCTATTGAAACAAGGCACTGTATTCTCCATAAATGTAGAAGATTTAATAAGTACTGAAATCCATCAAGGCCTATATTAAGTTATTTAGTAGCTTTTCTTGAAGGTATTACTTAGTAAAGCAGTTTTTTCCTTTTGTTTAATTCTTATATTAGTAGTTACAAAGTAGCTACTATAGACTGTCTTTGTGCCCTATGTAATAAATTGCTGATTTTTTAAAAGGTTTGGTGTGACATTTGTCACAGTCACATCATCATGTGACACATAGAAGGGTATAAAAGTTTCTAAAACAAATGATGTTATATAACATAGTTACTACATGTTAACCTTATATATAATGCATGGTCTTTAGGATAGGTTGGATATAGTTGTACACAGACCATTAACCTAGCATTTAGAAAATGCTAATTTTTTGGGTGTAATGCCTTTTGGGCAAATACCTGATTCTTGCATATTCTTTCCATGGTAGCTAAAATCTTTTTTCCCCTTCTATGTGCAATACCATGCTCAAATAATCAAACTGCCTATACCATATATCCTATCATTATGTATGTCATCCAGTCAACTTCAATACTGATTTCCCCAAAATGAAACCTAATTATCTGACTAAAGTACATTGC
>Ga0157364_1000725_pt1 | contig 24595 bp, 16 predicted proteins | sample AttsexASBM2_FD_111476 | JGI IMG/M metagenome (GOLD analysis project Ga0157364, IMG submission 111476) | Fungus gardens microbial communities from leaf cutter ant in Ribeirão Preto, State of São Paulo, Brazil - Atta sexdens ASBM2 | ecosystem: Host-associated > Fungi > Mycelium > Unclassified ...
CACATACACACACACACACACACACACACACACACACACACACACACACACACACACACACACACACACACATATATATTATAATATATTTAAGAACTTGTCATTTAAATTTATTAAAGATTTCTGAAAAATGCCTCAAATATTTTTATACATATATTTTATAAATTTTCTTCAGAAATTATAGAATGAGATTTCTTAAAAATTTTAAAATATTTCAGAATTCTCATGAATTCTAGAAATAATGTAATATTTTCTCACTACTTCTGAAAAGTTCCAATTCGTATATAAATAATATGAGAAATTTTTTAAAAAATTATGAAATTATACAAAAATTCTGAGAAATTGAAAAATCTAAAAAATTATAAGAAGAATTTTAAGAATTTAAAAAATTATAATAAGAATTTTAAATTTTCATGGGCAGCTAAAACTTTGCTAACCACACAGACAAACAGAAAAATTCTGAATGCTTCCGATATTTAGCGATATACAAACAATTTCAATCATTACTCGCTCAATGAATTAATTAAAATCAATGTTAGAGATTTTCTACAATAAGCCAAATAATATTTTTATCGTAATTGATTGGTCAATTTCTTACGGCTTAAGACTTAAAGCTTAAGTAATTGTTTATTGTAGAAAATTTTTTACACATAAATATATTTATTATATTTAACATGGAATATTATCGGTATAAAATTTTGACATAGTGAATTGTTATGTATATCAAACAATATTCAATTTTGGCAATCGGTGAATTTTGATTAATTTTTATTTCGATCAATTCATCGCAGCATGTTCTAAGCTCATACAATAATTATACGATAATCATACGATAATTGGACCGAACGATCTCTAATCCGATAATCATCTGAGAATAACATTGTCAAAGGTTAAATCTCTGTTCTCGCGATGGATGCCAGATTTTTTAAATGGATTCCACGGAAGCCTTCTCACTACGTGCGCTGTAGTAACGGATCCCGCCGGGCTCGGTTGTCCAGAAGAAACTCCAGAAGAGCTGCTCGCCGAGACGCTGCCCTTATCGTGATTGTTGGGTTTTCCTGGTTTCTAAAATAATTAGTTTCTACTGTCGTACTTTTGCATTGACCGATTATTATTTGTCAGAGAAATATTTTATTTATAACAATTATCTTTTTTTTAATAAAAAAGAGAATGTAAAAATAGACAAATAGAAAAATTTATTATCAAAACTAATTAATTTCAATTATCTAATCTCTATTATATATTGCTACATAGGATAAAACCGCCCAAAAGTACGTTCTTTTTCCTTCATGCTGTATAATTTGTATGTATATACAAGAATCCGAATTTGAGCAGTAATAAAATGCTGCTTAAACTATTTTTTATAGTTTGAACTTTATAATTTGAAAAATTGGTCAAGTATCAATTTGATACAAACATTCATTTTTACAGGAAATTAATTTTACCTTAATTAAAACCCTATTGCAACGTTACTTTGATTTTAAGCGAGGCTCTCAGATCTCTGTCTGGCTCTGTTTCTTTTTCGGCTTTAAAACGAGACAGAGAGAGTTTTAAGTCTCGCTTAAAGTCAAAGTAATATTGGTGCAACCGGGCCTAAAGATAAAAATGCGTACTCTTGGGCAAGTGTCTTCTCGAGAGTACACACTATTAAAAAAGTGTCGCTTATTGTAAAAAACAATGTTGATTGAAAAGCTTTTATTTTTAATTAAATATAAATTTTTATAAATACCTGAAGTATTTTTACGTGCAGAGTTCACATAAATAAGTTTTCGATCGACAGTCGATATCCCAGCGCAATCGATAATGGGCCTAGAGCCAGCTGCTTTGGTACCAGAGCCCTTATTCTTGAAAAATATCGCATACATAAAACTAGGGAAATATTATAGTATACGTAACGTACACTATAGTATTTTCTTAATTTTATGAATGTGATACCAGAGAGAAACTTGAGAGAGGATATGAGGACCTTTTTCCTGTAACTAAAAAATACCCCCGCGTACTATTGTCCTCTGAAGAAGTGGATATAAAGCTACACAGCAATATCTATTTCCTTTTTGCGGTGTTCTTGATAGAAATAAATCGTTGAAATTGTTGAAATAAAATCTATCAAATTAATAGAGATTTCAACAATTTCAGCGATTTATTTCCATTAGGAGCATTGCAAAAAAAAATAGATATTGCTATGTAGTTTACATCCACTTCTTCAAAGGACGTATAGTAGTATGCGAAGACATTTTGCGATTACAGGAAAAAGACTGCCATGTCCTCTTTTAGATTTCTCTCTGGTGATACTTTTCAAGAAGAGGGGATCAGAATTCAATTTTCATCGAATTTAGAATACAAATACAACCGTTACAAAATACATGTATCATCGTTATCATTATCTACAGTATCATTGTTTCTTACGGGCTCGATCAAGTTTTCAAGTGCGTACTTTTTGCGGACATCACGTCACTTTTTACTTTTAATAATGCAACCGTATAAAAATTATTACAGATATAATATTAAGTAAAATATATCACTATACAAAATAATACAAAAAAGGCATTTATACACATAAAACAAAAAAGGTAAATGTCTTTTTTATATACATAATATAAAAATGGTACAGACTCATAAAGTAACAAATTAATGTAAAAACCGATAAATTTATTCGTGACAAATATAGTAAGAAAATGAAAATCAAACTCACAAAATTTAATATATCTCCTTTAAGCTCCGGATACAATGCGAAGAAATAGCGATAGCGATAGAAATAACACGATCTTAATCTATCAAAAACTGTATATTCCATTGTATCTTTGTTTTGTAGATTTGTTTCTGATAGGTTGAAATCGTGTTATTTCTATCGCTATCACTATTCTGAGACATTATTTCACTGCAACGATTACAAGTATCTTTTACACAGATTGGCTAATCAAAAAGATATATTCTGTGTGAGTTACAGCTGTTGCAATCTAATATAGTTGTGCCGTATCCAGTAAACAACAATTAAAATGTGAATTAAAATGGGTCAACATTTTCAAATACGCATTCGCGAACATTAAAATAAATTTCTTTTTCAATCCAAATGCATTTTTATTTATTTATAGGAATTTCATGAAGACATTTTTATGCCTTTCAATCTAAAAATAATACTAGCTTTTTTTTGTGCGTCGTGAATACTTCTCAAGTCAAAATTCTGAATAGGAAATGCAGTTTTTCAATCCCATTGAATTCAATTGATAAAATCTAATAATATAATTTTTCTTACTTAAAATACGCATTCCAGACAACAGATAAACTTTCAATCCATTTCAATTCATCCATTTACTGGGTAAAGCTTAATGCGTACTCTTTAACGATACGTACTTTTGGACGATCTTACCCTATATTGTTTAGAGTATTCTTATCTTAACTAACGTGTTGCATTATATTTTTTATCGGAATGTTATTAATTATAAATTTTATCATTTACCTTTAGATAATTCCTATCCATTGGGGTGACTAATTTCAAATTTATAAAGTCACCGCATTGTTTTATCATCCGCACGACTTGCTCGTGGGATGCCCACTTAACATCTTTTTCACCGATGCCGACTATGAAATCACCTTCCTTCATTCCGCCCACCTAAAAAAGAAAGTTTTGTTATTATTAATATTAGATATTTGTGATCGTAATTGCAATTAAATGCATTACATAATCACAAAAAGAAAGATTGAAGACAATTGGGTAAAAAATTTCTAAAATTATTCGTTTTTTAGAATATTTTCATCGCTGAAAATTTGTTGAAATTTCATTAAATGTGAATTTTTCAGATAACATACTGAAAAATTGCTGAAATGGAACTGAAATTTCTTTGAAATTTTGCTGAAAATAAATTTTTCTAAAAATCTGAACTGAAATTAAACAGAATTTTTTTGAAATGCTGAAATTTCACTGAAGTGTTCCAAAACATGGAATAATTTCAGCAAAACGTTTTTCCACTAAAATGAATATATTAGATAATGAGGATTGTTACCCCGATAGATAAATTGTGGAAATATTATACAATAATGGCATCATCAACTGACGACAATTTTGCAATAATTGCGCTAACAAAGATAATTTGCCATAACACAACAGTTTTGTCAGAATAAAATTTCTAAATGATATTTATCAAAAATTTGATAAATCTAATTTGAGGTATAAATATTTTTTAATTCACTTTCTTTCAAGAAAGGAGAAGCCGGTAACATATTGAACAAATACAAATCAGAACACATTATCCGATTATTTTCAAACTGAAATTGTTCGATAAACACTTCCAGAAAATCAGTTCATATATACATTTTAAAAGCCGTTTGACTTAAAAATTTTTAATTTTGCTGCTAAAACTAAATTTAATGCTGAATATATCAGATTTTATGTTGCAATATTTCTCAACATTATAATTTAGAAATAATTGTACATTTTTATAAGCAATTATTTTTCTAAAATATAGATAAAATATTTTTTCCAATTATTACACAATTTCTTTCTAAATTTAATTTGATAAATATACCGCTAAAATGAGCTATATCATTATTATTTTGTCGAAATACTATGTCGAAATTAATTGAGCAAACGGTTATCAGTATTATTTTAAAAAAGATTAGAGTTTTTGCATTTATTTTTCTAAATATATCCGTATAATTGCAAATTATAAATTTTATGCAAGATTTGTCATATAATTTTATAACCATTATCCTGTATTGGATAGATTATCTTACATCCGCTAGTGAATTGTGATCAACGGCTGCTACTATCACCGGAGCATCACCCCGTACACTAAATCCAAAACCTTCGCCGTCAGGGCCTCTTTGAAGTTGTATCAATCGCGGCGCTGTCCAATGACGTTTGGCAGAAAATATCGCTACAGGTCCCAACGACTTGAAAAGGTCGTCCACTCCGTGCTGTCCAAAATCGGGATGAGTGATACTAAGTTGAAATTTTGTCGAGGCTACATTTGCAAATAGAAAAGAACAAAATAAAAAATATGCATTTTGATATTATGATTTATTTTCATCGAAATGGAAGAGACAAAAATTAATTATGTTTTGATTAATAAATTTGTTTACAAAGCGTCGTACCGATAATATCCGGTGGATCCAAAAGTTCTCGAAAATCATCTTCATTACCAAATCTATTATAGCTTTCAAGCGTTGCTTCTTGAGCTTTCTTCAGAACCTTCGCTAGAGCTTGTTTACCCTTCAGCTCGCGGCACATTCTCTGGAGCCGTTGACTCTCGTCATGCAAAACAAGAGCTTCTCTGAGATGTGCTTTGCCTGTAATAAGAAGTTCTATTCATATACGTCCCTTACTGAGAATAAATAGAAAGAAGAAATGGCGACGTAAAAATATCATTTATTAGTATTTTAAATCAATGTCATTTATATAAAATAAATTTCGCGTAAATGTACCTAATAATTTCCTTTCGTTGTCATCTCTGGGAATGGTTGCGTCCAATTGAGTTTTCCCGTCGCTCTTTTGAATATGCTCCAACGTGAGCTTTGTTTCCACGCGAAATTCAGCAATTGGTCTGTCCAGCAGACCAACAGCGATATGCTTGTGAGCGAGGGCAAGATGGTGTTCGCGCTTCACTAGTATCAACGAAATCCACGTCTCCGGGACGTAATCACGAACTGGCTCGCGTGATATCAATCCGTGGACATCATTATATATCGCTGCAACCTGGATTAATCATCTTCATGTACTAATTCATGTACTTATTATACACCGATAATTGACACAAAAAAATTGTGAAAAAGTTTTTTTCTTTTTTCTTTTCTTTTACCTGAGCTGCCTCTTGAGCAAGATCTAAACAAACATCGACGTTTCTGCTGTCCTTCGATTGAAGTTCCAGTTTTTCAAAGAGACACTCCCTTGCCTGAGCCTAAAATGCGAAATGAATTAATCGTTAATAGTATTGTATGTAATACATAATATTAAAAAATATTAAGAGATCACTAATTATAAGCAGCGCCGTTTCAAAGATTTTGCGTCTGATATTGCGTCTGAATGCAGAGCGTCCTACCTCCCTTTCGTATCGATCCAAATAATTCATATCAATCTTCACTAAATCCAAATAAATACTATCACGGCTATAATCAACATGAAAACCACCATGCGCACGCGGATGTACGATTATTTTTATAAAGTCGGCTGCAAGGATGTGCTGCCGTTATATCCCGGCTTGAAACGGCCCTGATTATGTGATAGAATAGTTCTTTTTATTTGAACAACTATCAAAACAAACATTAAATTATAAGACTAAAGCGAGAACTCACAAGCATCAACTGTACCAGCATCTCCAGCATATCTGGACCCAAATCCATACTTGGTGCATTTGTGAAATTCTCATGAATATACCGAAAGGTGCCAGCCGCTCTGAGAAAAGCGTCGACTGCTTGGTCGAGTCCTCGAGCGGTCAGACGATCCTGCTTGGCAGCCAGTTGCGTATAAAGCGCACCGGCATTAAAAAGAATGGATGCTTTCTCGAAGGCAACTGTTCGTTGACAACTCGGCACTCCTGTCAACGAATCGAACCATTCAAAATAGATGCCAAGGCTTCTGTCAGGTGGAAAGAAACGTCTCTCTATGAAATAAAGCTGATTATAATAACGCAGGAGTAACGCAATGCCTGCTGAATCTCTGGTCGGTGTCCTTGTAGCCTGCGAATATAAAATAATAAAGTATTTATTTATATAAAATTTTTTTTTATAATCGATCAAAGCAGGTTCTTAGTACTTAAATATTTCTTATATGAATTTATATACATATATCTATTATAATTCTGCATATTACGCGCCGAAATCTATTTTTGCAATAAATTATTTCTAAAATTCTCGTTGATTGTTCAGATTATTACCTGATTATTAATATTTTTATAAAGATGCTTATTAGCATAAAAAAATTATTAAATTGCTTGTAAATTTAATAAAGTGATTATTACTCTGATTCTACTTGATGGTGTTTTAAGACTGAAAAATTTACATTTGTATTATATTATCTCTTTTTATGTTCTTTTTTTATGTTAACTTAAATTATGTTTAATTTAAATTATTTGGAATAATATTTAAAAATTCATCGAAAATTATGATATTTTATAATAAAAAAAAAGCAATTGAACACTGCAAAGTTCTCCATAGAAAATTTCTGAAATATGTAAATAAGAAAGATAAAAAATTGTATATATTTTTTGTAAATTTTGTAAAAATTATTACTATTATGGAATTACTATTATGGAGAAAAAACATGCATTGTTTACCTGTCTGGTTTCCATCAAATCAGCTATAGCTTCTTCATAGTTTTCCCCATCTTCGCTATAATGCTCCAAGATGAAATCCTACAAGAGAGAAAATAAATAATAAAAAATCGTTCATGCGGGGTGATCAATAATTCATGACACGTGCATGTAGCACGTGGAATCAGAAAACATGATTGACAATGTTAAATCGATATCCTCATAGCAACTACGACGCTTTCTTGGTTAGATATTTCTATTCACGATATTTTCCTCCGTGATTCTGGTTAAAGTGCGTTTAAGTGAGAAGCTAATGCAAGATAAAAATGGTAAAAATTACTCTTGAATTAATACGGAAACGTTCAGAGCATAATGAGGGCGAAATATCGACGTTGGAAGAAATAGCTTTGCACCAAGAGAATATCGATAAAATTCAATTGATAGATAGACACTGCAGAAATCTCAAGATCCTCTTATTGCAGAATAATCTCATATCGAAAATAGAGAATCTGAATATGTTGAAGAGACTGGAATATTTGAACCTGGCCCTCAATAACATCGAGATTATTGAGAATCTGGAGGGTTTAGAGAGTTTAAAGAAGTTAGATCTCACCCTCAATTTTATTGGAAATTTACAAAGTGTAAAAAGTCTCAGGTATTTTCCTTTATAAATATTAGACGTTTACTAATTCATCAATTGATCAATCGCATTATGCAGCTTTTACGAAATAAAATTATGTACAATACAATGATCAAGGGATGAATTAAAGAACTTATTGCCCTATATTATTATATGATATTACATAATTATTAGGATGTATAAATTATATGTAGATAATTTCTCATTATTGATAAAATTCATAAAATTCATCAGTTAAGAAATGTATCAAATAATTTACCTGATTAATTAATCAAGGTCCAACTATCAAGATCAATCAAAATTAAACTTTGATCAATTGTGCATTAATTGATATAATTTTCACAGTAGACTATTATATAATTTTAATGGAACTATAAATTCCCTTTCGATTCTCTCTAAACTATGGTTCATGTTTTACATAGGTGTAATGAGCATTTGGAGCATTTGATTTTAATGGGAAATCCGTGCACGGATTACGAATATTATAGACAATATGTTGTAGCGACTTTACCACAATTGCAAGAGTTTGACATGCAGGAGATTGAAAGGTCGGAACGTATCAAGGCATTGCAGATCTATTCGCGAGCGCAAGATGATGTTATTGAGAGCTATCGGCATTATGAGAAAACGAGGATAGCTCAACGCATTCATCGTAATGCTGAACATGAAACCATAGAAACAATCAATCAAATGGTAATTAAATAAATGATTTCCAGTATTCTAAGTATGTAAACAGTTATGTCGTAGATTCATTTACGCATGAAAAATACAAAGACGAGCATATAATATTTTCCTTAGAATATTACAGAGGAGCAAGCGAAACATACAAAGAACGAACAAAATGAAAATATGAATACAGAGCAGGATGGTGAGCCAGAAAATGAACGTTTCTGGAAGCAGCCTAGTTATCATACGCCAGAAGATAGAATCGTTATCGCTGAACGATTTATGAAAAAACAAGAGAAAAAGCATCATATTTCGAATATGAGTAATCATTCAAAACGTGTGCTGAAATTATTCGCTCCAGACGGAAGAGCATACAATATAAATCAAGCAAAAGTGCCATTCAGATTAAACGATGAAAGCAATCCCGATTTTGTTGTTCTTGAAGTTTCCGTTTATAGGTAATCATTAATTAATACAATTACATGATAGAGGAAACTATTTGTTACAATTTTTTATTAGGATCTTTTTATGGATATAATGTATATATTTAAATTAACGAATATTTATATAAGCATTGATCCAATACATCTTTAATTAAATATAATCTATATTTTATTTCGTATGTATCAATGTTTTCAAATATTTAAAATTAAAATTTTTCATTAGTAAAACTGCAGATAAACTTTGTTTGTAAGAAAGAGAAGACAAGTTGTTATTGACAATAAAATGAGACAAATTGTCATATTTACAATTATCTCAAACATGTATCTATATTCAAGATTACGATGAAATCAAATACAAAATACTTCATACAAAATATTTATTTTAGAATATAAAATCAAAATTTATAAAAATATATTAATACAGATTTGTCTTGAATTAGTTATAAAATTAATATCTATCTCAATCACTAAAAGAAAGAAATAATTAATTTATCAATTGTAAACATAGCACAAATTCTTACATTGTATCAGGTCGTCAGGTTCACACCTTGACGGAAAAATGGAAGCAAATCAGAACTCGCGGAAAAACAGAAGCAAACAAGCGAAATGCACAACCTACTACTACTGCGAGTTTCGATTGGCTTCCGCTTTTCCGCTTTCCGCTTTTCCGTCATGGTGTGAACTTGGCCTCAGTCTTTCTCGATCGAACTATAACTAATGCTTAACTCTTTATTCTTCATTCGAGAAAATACAAATAAAAAATTAGTATACATATCAATTTAAATATATAGTTATTGTTATAATGTACATAGAAGAAATATACAAAAGAAATAATAACATGCCTATAGCTTATGTATTCAATAAAACAACTAATTCACAAAATGAAATATTTAACAGCAAAAATCACATAAACAGACAATATTTTACAATACAATTTACGGCCAACAAACTAAATGAAATAGTAAAAATATCATAAATATATTTATGTATATGTTTATAAAAACGTATTGTTTTCTTTAATAATTAAAAGAACCAACTGCAACAATTTGCTTCTTCTAATATCGTCGATATTTAAATATCTATCCTCGATATTTTTTACGGCATAGAGATTTTGAAGATTTTCAAAATTTATTAAATATTACATTATTAATGTATATATATATATATATATAATATATATGTATATATATTAATCGTATTATTATTACACTTTTTTATATGTGAAGACATTTGGACACCTCTTACATTGACGTCGACATAAATCCGACTTACGTGCGAGTCACTATAAAAGGAAAGATTCTGCAATTGACCCTACCCTGTGAGGTATCGGTTGATAAAAGTAACGTCCAACGGAATACGACCACTGGCAGTTTAATGATTGCTATGGCTCGATTAATTCCGTGCACAACAATCGTCAAGAAGGACGAATCAACAATAAAAAAGAAATCTAGCGAATCTAAAACAAAGGTGATCACAATTCGGCCACCGGTGACTTCTCGACGAGCTCTTCTCGAGATCGGTCCACCTACAGTCGTTTACAATTTTCTGAAGATAACCGAAGATTCCGCGAAACAAACACAGAAGAAAGAAAAAAAGAATCTCGAAGATTTCGAGGACAATTCAGACGTACCACCTCTCGAATAAACGGACATGAATAAAAAAATCATAAATATGACAATGATCTCGCAAATTGATCATCGCGTTGATTTGAAACTTACTTTAAACGGATCTCGAAAGTCAATGTCTTTGGTCTCTTTGAGTCCCAATGGTATCATCGGCATAACGGGCTCAGCGCTGAAAAACAATACCGTTGAATATCGTATATCTTCATCATATATATCAGTAAAATTCATATATCAGTAATTTTCTTCGAATTTACCCATCGACATTTTGATACAGTTCCACTGAACTGTTCAATTCGGCAAGCTGTTCCTTCAACAACTGCAGATTCGAGTTGACAAAGCTTAACTCCAATGCGACGGTCTCTTTCAATTTTCTGTTGGTCGTTGCCCTGTAATGTGATTAATAAAAACTAAAACAAATGCAACTACACGGAGAGAATTTTCTTTTAAAATTTACCCTGAAACTATGGTAGTTGTGATACAATAGAATATTAAAAAAGTTTTTACCATGCACGCTTCAGTAAAATTAATCAAACTTATTTTGTATTTTATTGTAGTTTTATTAATGAATGAGAGATTTAGATTAAAATTCTTCGAACGTTGTCCCACGATTATCATATTTTCAGGGAAACTCTAAGAAAAAAATTCTCTCCTTGTACAATATATGCTAAGGTAGTAGCGAATTGAAAACAGTCAGAATTTCTTGAAATTGAAACTATATATTGTAGTAGACCTCATTGCAAATTGTTGAACTTTTTCTTGTATATTTTCCCATATATTCATATATTGCTTAAAAAATAATTATATAAAAATTATACATCGCATACATTCAATTCATTATTTATATTTATATTTATTATTAGAGGGAAGAAAGTATATTATGAAGTATAATAGTGTATTAAGTATGTTATTATTATAGTAAATATATTATTATTACGCTTATTGCTAGCTTTTACAAACAAATAATCGATTCTTTTTAAAACAAACGCATTAGTACTTAATACTGTTTTTATGAAAAATGTCAAAACCGCATTAAAAACATATTAATATAAAAAAAAGTTTTATAATTCATCGGTTTGTTAACATTGTATAATGAGCATTCGCCCTTCTTTTGCAGCTTTCTTGAAGCTTTCTTTAGTAATTTTCTCTAATGCTGATCCAATTTCTCGCTCATGCTGTTTCAACAAGTTTTTTGACATAAAAAGAATGTTCAGACAAGCTAATACTTTGTACCCGAACCCAGCATATAATATATACATAAAAGTCGTGACATACATACAGTCGCGGACACTAAAGTCGTGACATTTTTTATTTTGATTATGGTTTGAGGAACACTCAAAAATTTCAAAAGGTGAAATCAAGAAATCTTATGCGACAAAGATATTAAATGGATACTGCAAGATTAAAGTAAATATATAAAAGAGTTAATATACAACTTTGTTTAAAAATTAAGGATGAATAGATCGCTTTGTCACTATCATGTTCTAGCTGGGCATAGCATGTATTCGGATTTCCACCTGGGTGCTTCTCGAATGTCATGTCATCATTGTTGTTTACCGAACATTAAACAAGGACGACATGACACAATCGATGGACGAAAATGACGGGCAATTCAATTAATCAATTTTAAATTCTTCTTATTCAAGAATTATTGCACAGCAATATCTTAACATTTTAATATTAGGATTTTCGTCTCGAAATATTTCGTCTCAAAAATTTGCTATTAACAGGCAATGTCTGAGAAACCCTATATATAAATTATGTGTAAATGTATATATAAATTACATATATATTGTATATTGATTAATAAAGTAAAAATTATATTGTACATTAATTAATAAAATAATGACAAATTACATAGCTTACTTAAAAAGATTCTCAGCGCCCGCTCGCAACCGTAGTTCCTTGTTGATCTCTTGATTGAGTTTACTTCGCTTGTTCTGCAGTTTTCCTCTGCAGGTCGCTACCCTCGGATCCGAACCCTGCGAACCATGAAATGCATAGTTAACGATGTTTTCAACGTATCATGTATGGCTCGTAATCATACTATAATCCCGAATCCGCAAAGATTGCTGCACGATAAAGACCAGTTCCGCTAACCATGTTGATCAACCAATTCTGGTTAACAATTATTATCTATCCTCTTTTCGAATTATAGCCATAATAGTAAAAACAAGGCGATAAAATTTTCTTACAGTATAAACTCTATTTAGAAAATGTTCAAAGACAAGCTAACAACAATAGATGTTAAGTAATATTAATTAAATTTAATATATTAAAAATTAACGGAAAACTATACCTAGTTCAATTTACAAAGTCTTCATTAGCCGTTTTAGATTTACAAAAATATAAACTTTAATATAGTCAAAAATTAAACGTCAACAGAGAAAATTGATAGAGTCATGCCAGTAATAAGTATAATGTCCATAAGGACTGGCATGACTTTAATTAATCCACATTGCATTGTAATTAATAATTTCAACAAAAATGATAATTGCTTTCTTGATATCCTCACTTCATTAAAAACTATTAATGCATATTGGAAGATCAAATAAATCAAGATAAATCAAATCAGGCGACAAAGAACGCCATCATTTCGGTCAAAGTTAAATATTTCAAATAATACGTATATATATACATATTCTTTATTAAACAAATTTATTTTAGATATGATTGCGTGCCGACTTTCGGACACTTTCAATACAATCAGTCTGAAACGCTATTCCCCCCTAAATTCCCTCTAAATTAAATTAGAAAAACTATAAAGAACTTATTATTAAAATATTAGTCAGAGTATCTTAATCAGAGTAAATCAAGATATATAATCTCGTAATAATTTTCCTCGTTATAATTTTAAATTGATTATGCACAATTTTCTAATAAGAAACAAATTAAGTAAGTTGCAAAACAATTAGAAGAACTGACTGTATGAACAAGAATAAAAAGAGAGCACATACAATAAAAATGACGATCGAGAATAAAATGACAATTAACGTTTAACTGTGACGACTAATAAAAAAGGTCAAATGTCACGATTACTTTATAAACAATCAACAAACATTATTACAAATTCTATCAAATATTCGTACGTTAAAAACGTGATTCATCTAAAAGAATCGTAACATTCTCATTTGAATTAATTCTGTTTTTTTTTAAGTTCTGTGAATCATCTTCGATATTAGTCTTCAATATCTTTTCATAATAGTTTTGTTCAGTATTTTCACACCTAATATAATACAACGTATGATTAAATTCTAGCATACTTGTAATAACAACTTGTAATAACAAAGTGCTTTGTAATAACCTGAAATATCTTGATTTAAATTTTATTATTACATTCAATTGAATCTCTGTCTTTATATCTCTTTATAAAAATATTTAATTTATTTAATATTCTATATTTTTTCAATCAAAAATTCTTTTTTATAATGGCTAAAGGTACTATTTCCGAAGCATTTTTAATATATGGAAAAGTTATGATCCTTCTTTTATTATTTTTATCATTATATGAAAATAATACAATTTATGAGTAAGTAAATAAATAATAAAAAAAGTTATAAAACATAAAATTTAGGATAAATGAATAAAATGTACGCGTTAATTTAATATATTATAAGTTAATTTTAACATATTACAACATTACTTAATTTGCTTCTAAATTAAGTCAAAATATTTCCAGACAGCACTACGTCCAAAATACGGATACAAAACGTCTTGAAGATGTCTTAAAGATTGCTTTAAGACATCATATTATAAAACGTTTTAATGCAGTGAATCAGTAATTGTAATTTTGTATTAATTTTTTATATAATATTTTTATATAATATTTTTGTACTTTCTAATATACTTTCTAATATATTCATCTTGTGTTAAGTATAAAAATTTAGATAGACCATTTGGAAAATATGAGTTGTTTTAAATTTAATTTATGTACAAATTTTCTAATTGTATCTGATAATTAAGGTAATATTTTTATAGGTTTATATATTTATATAGATTAAGGTAATATTTGATACTCAATGATATCAAAGTCAGCTTGAAGCAAAATAAACGCAAATATATCATAAATAATTAATTAAAATTACTTGCGCATATATTATGTTATAATGTTATTGCTCATTGCTATTGGAAATTATTGTATCTTCGGATATTACGGAATTAATGAATGCAGAAGTTGTCGATAGGCAATTCATTTCTTCGTTCTAGTTGAGATAATATAAGAAATGAACTTGAATCGGAAAGAAACCCTGATAAATGTGTAATTATACACTAAGTGTCAAACAAAGTACGAAGAAAATAGGAAGAGAATATGGTCGCGAAATATATACATCGGAAGAAGCTCACGATCGCCGTGTGTAGCCGACTGTTTTTTTTTTCAAGTTCGACTTCCTTTGCTCCTTACCCCAAATCGGAAGTATCTCCTCATGATAGCATCCGGTGTGGCGATTTTCGCGTTTCGTGTATTTAGCAAATTTCCTGTGTCAGCGCCGTATTTTCTTCTCTCGTATATCCTTCTTTCGTCCTTCTCATCCCTCGTAGTCTCGCTAGGAACGATCACCTTTGCATTCGAGGGAACAATCGCGCGATCCTTCGGCAATGGGCAATAATGTACCCACTTTAGCATGATCGCGAATACATCGACAATCTTGATTGTACCATCAGAATTGAAACTGTTCTCGACGCTGGTGAAGATACGATTTTTTAACGTCCGTTCATCTCTCTCTTTCTCCTTTTTTAAAATTTTACTTGAAAATGGGATACAAAGAACACGATATAAACACGTGATGTAGTAGTGATTTGTAAATCATATGTAGAAGCTGCGATTAGAAACTTTAATTAACACGTAGAAGCTAAATGGAGTCCAATGCTTTATGCGATATGTTTTTATACTTATGTTATTATAATTATTAATAATTATTAATAATTTATAAGATTTTTATTTTTCTCTGTAGAAATTTAAAGCTAAGCATTATTGCCAATAAAAAGTTTCGAATATATAAATAATCAAAGAGTTTACGGAATCTGCACCGATGTAACACGAAAATGCTTTTTTTTAATTTAATAGTAAAAGATAAATAGGAATTAAAAGAATATCCAATCATTTTCCATTAAAAACAAAAAAAATTATAATATTTAATTAATTAAGAAAGAAATATGTTAATTCTAATATTCATTTAATTAAGAAAGAGAATGCTAATTCTGGAACACGCTATATATCTATAATGCTTGATAAACACAATTCTTATCCAGAATCTTTACAATCTAGCCTGCATTTGTCATCTTGCAGAACTAATCGTTGCGCAAAAGGTCATTAGTCATAAAAGTTTTGACTTATACGCGGCTTAAAAATACAAACACATCCATTTATAAACTTAAGATTTACACGCTTTCGGTGATATTAATGAAACAACAATTAACGTATCGTATAATGTTATATCGCTCACATTCATATATAAAATAGTTAAAAAAAAGATATGATAGTTACATACTTATTGATTCTTTTTTAAATTCTTTTAACTATTTGAACAAAAAAAATTAATGCATTGTAATTGCTTTTACCATAAAAATGCTATATTATCATAAATGTTGAAAAACTATATTATATCATGTAAAATTTTAATACGTGTGGAAGCTGATTCGCTTTGCCGAGCATGGCTGATGATATTCGACGATCTAATCGATCCTTATCATCTTACATAAATCGACTTTTAAGGAATTGTATAATATATTGAGATTCTACGCATTTTCATTTAATCTTTCTAAGCGAAAAGCGCCAAATGAATTAACTAAGTTCGTTTCATTGAGAAGGATTTAATGTTTTGTGATTAAAAATTTTCAACAAAAACTTGAGAGATGATCTTGTTTGTCATTTCAAAACCAGGTTATAAAAAATTGATTATTGAAGAAAAAAAAATTTCTTTTTTATAGCCTCAATTACGAAGACGTTAAATGAAATAGAAATATTATACTCATAGTGTTGAGAAATATTAATAATTAAATATTATAAATATTATAAATATTATAAACCAATGAATTATGAAGAAAAAGAGATAAGAGGCAAACTCGTGGGTAGTTTATAGCCTTTATTTTAGATACGTAAGACTATACGGAGGACTAGGTGTTCGCGTTACCGTATTTCCGTTCCACTCTACTTAATAAATCGTCTCGTTAACGCGATAAGCGCGACTCGAAGGTAACGATGGGTTATTCGTAACTGCAATCGTTTATCCAAACTGAATTGAAAATTCTAAAGGTGCGTCTTTTTATACATTCCACCAATATTTGCTTACAGTTTCCTGTGCCGGAATCGTCATTATAATATCATGCATCACCGAATAGACGAAAAAATTCTCAGTTACGGATTCTTTCTTACGTAATGCTTCCTTATATATATAGTATGTGAAGACATATCAATCCTCAACATTTACGTTGTGAAATAATTTTTCTATCCATAAAAGTAGATAGAACATTTTATACCGTTTTATTATCTTTTGTTATTTTTATCTAACGCAAATATAAGATGAGCTATTATCTTATAAATTTTTTTGCAATTTTTTAATCAATGCTACAAATGGATGCTTAGAGCATCCAGCGGTTTAAGAGCACAAATATATCCTTTACATTTATTAATATTGTTGGAGATGTGAATAATTTGATTTCGTGTACAAAAGTCTCGATCAATTCAAGAGTTAAATTTATTAAATGATTGATAATGCTTAGATATAGTATTTTATTCGATGTAACGTCGCGATATAATATGTAAAAAAGCATTCATCAGATAGAGTAAATAGAATATAAAAAATCTAACTCGGTCAATCAGAAGCGATTTCAAAAATTACGATCGATGTTTCTCGTTTTATAGAAAATTATAAAGTATCTAGTTCCTCCTGACATAAATAATTAGTAACTGGCTTATCAGTGCTGTTCGCTCATCATTAAAAAAAATACATACAGAATGCTCCTAGAATCGATATTTTCTCTAAATTATACTGAAAATTTATTTTTTTTGTTTCTTTTTTCATTTATATAACACTAAGTATATTGAAATGTAATTTTTATAATTCTTCGCTAGATAAGATTGAACCTATAAATAATGAAAATTAACGATATGTTTATTTGTAACTATCGTTCGAGCAAATCGATCAATGAAAATTTGAAAGGCGCGTCCCTCTACATTTAAATTTGGACTTATGTAGACCATATCGTATTCTCGATGTAAATTTAGATTTTATAGATGTTAAATGAAAAGAAATTTCAGAAAATAACCAATTTCACATTAGCTAATAAGTGAATGATTTCGAACTCTAGTTATATTAGACAAAATTATAAGTCTCTTTAATTTTCTCCTCGTGTTATATTTCTACTCTGATTTATCAATTAAGTCGATACATATATATAATCGATACACACACACACACACACACACACACACACACACACACACACACACACATATAAGAATTATTATATTTGAACATTAATCTTATTCCATAATTTCATACAAAAATTAATCAGTCGCGAAATGTGTCCCATCAAATTTTCGATTCAAATTTTCGAAAAAAGAATTAGTTGTTAATTCAAATTGTCCTATTGAATAATTCCCAATCGGAAGACGCGTGAGTTTCGAGACATTGCCTGAATATATGCATTCGCGGCGACACGAATTAACGACGTTGCCGGATGTTACCGCGCGCTAAATCTACCGTAACTCGCGCGTTATTAAATGACGCGGTCTCAGTAACCGACTGGCTAGCTGGTCGCATAACTGTTTGTCGTTTCAGGCGAATCGAAGCCGGTCAGAATCGGTATTGCTGTACTAAATCGGTATCGAACATCCGTGCGTAAAGAGCAACGTTCCATCATGGGATAGTCTTGTCATCGAAATCTCGCGTGTCCTGCGCGTGCAATATTCAATTGAATTTACATGGAACGTTCAATTACATTATCACTATAATAACGAGTATCGTGAGGATGCGATTGCATGTAGCGTGGTATGCGGTACACGATACGCGGTAAAATAAACTAGGTAACTATACTAGGAACAGCGACAAGCCGCGCCTATTTTCACATTAAACTATAAAATGTAGCCATATTGTAATTTCTGCATATCTCTTCAATAATTTCTTACTCGATTTAGCAATGTTATCATCAACATTATATTTGCAATCTCCGATGAAAACTTCATTAACACAAAAATTATTTCTTTCCCACCGAATTCCGAAATTATTTCTCTTTTTTTACAGAATACACAATATACATCCGTGTTAATTTTTGATTATGCCGACCATGCCATGTCGCTGCTTGCTTCTTTTCTCTCTATTACATATATGGAACGCGCAAAAGTGACACGAGCTAATGATAAATTAATATTTGCATGAATTTTCTGAGCCTCTATCCTTGAAAAAAAACGTGTTCAAAAAATTAGGAAAAAATTATAGTATACGTATTATGGATAATATTTTCCTAGTTTTTTGAATATATTTTTTTCCAAGCATAACGACCCTGCATGAGCTTCTATATTACACATAGCAATTAAATTTGTGCGACTTTCATGTAAAGCCCATTCTGCAATTGCGTAATTGTAAGTGCTTATAGTTGTAAGAATTAATCAATCACAATCAAATATAAGGAAAATATTCGATTATGATTGATCAATTCTTACAATTACGCTTATCAACTACGCTTATACGCAATTATAAAATGGACTTAACAAATAACAATACAAACTTTTGCGTTCAGTATTCATTCGCTATATATATGTACATGGCGTGTATATACTTAACGTGTTTTCAGAGAGCACAAAATACTAAGAGATAATGAAAAGTATTTTTTAAGTTGTCTTTTCGACAAAGCAAAATATGTCTATAAGACGACTTTTAGTTTTATCGAAAAGACAATTTAAAAAAAAAACGTCTTTTCATCATATTTCTATACTTGTTTTTTCGGTAAAGTTCATTAAAAGATATCTTCTCACATTATTGAAAGGAGACAAATAAAAAAGATATCTTTTCGTTACTTTAATACTTTTCATCACGAGCAATACGTGGATGTAGTGGAGTTCAGTTTTCCCGAGTTTTGGAAAACATATAGGATAGAAATAAAAGATGCAACATTATGAGAAATTTTATCTGTATTCTAATGAACACTAATGAAATATTTTTTTGGAAGCGAATCTTCAAAGGAGATTATGATGAAAGTGTTCTCTTCCATACAGGAAAGATTGCATGGCAAGTGTTGCAAGTCTCATAAATGAGATGTATATTGAATGAGATGTATATGTATCATACAATTTCATTTAGTTTTGTGTAAAAATTAATTTAGAGATCTGATGTTAAATGTTATATAATGTGTCAAAATCTAAAAATTAAAAAAAGTCTTAAAGACGATTAAAAAATATCTATAGAAATCATCTTTTAATTATCATATAAGGCTATCAAAATGACAAGCAGTGCGACATCTGTCATCTTTTAATCATCTTTCAAACAAATTTGTGCTCTTTGGGGTATTACCATTTCCTGATATATATTTCAATAATATCAAAGAATCTTACAAAAGCTGCAAAGCTTTTTTTTTTGCTGAACTGTAGTAACTGTTGGTCCATAATATATTATAAAATAGACAATTTGAATAAATGTGTACAATTAGAACTATTTATTAATAAGTAATATGTATGAGAGAGAGAGAGAGAGAGAGAGAGAGAGAGAGCACTATTCTGTGCGCAAGCTAGATAAATTGAATCACATTTTGTTGATCTTTATATACAAGTTCCTAAATTCCTAAACTAATGCACGGCGATTCTGTTAAAACAATATAATCGCAACAATATAATAGGTTAACACGTTATTATTTAATATCGTCCACATTCGGATACGAATCCGATATTCCTCAGCATTTGATTTATACAACTTCGGTCGGCGACCTTGCCTGGTAAATTTATGAGACAAAAAAGCGTATGTGTTCAAATGATTGTACATATATTGTACAATTATTTTTTTTGTGCGATACGATGCACGAACAAATATGATTACACTTAATTAGATTATCTGCGGAAATTCGCATAATTTGCGAAGTGACACTGCTAAGAAAGTATTATCGAATTTACGATATAATCTGTTTTTATTATCCTCCACATTGATCATGTTCAAATAGTATTTACGATCAAACACCACCGTAATTTTTAACGAAATCGCAAATATATAACGTTTTGAACAATTACCGAACGCGTTTGTCGCGAAAGGAAGAATTGTAATAAAAAAAATTAGAAATGTCGATTTATGTATTGTCAATTATCAATCGCGAACACAAACGCGGTATTCGCACTTAACCCGTGACTCTTATTTAGAAAAGCGTATTTATTTACGACTCTCTACACAACGTCAACTTCTGGCCGGCCACCGTCGTATCTTGCCGGCGACTAATCGTGAGAGGTGAGGTCGTCGGAATATGGGTCCCGGACGCACTTTGGCGCTCGGTGAAAGGAGAGAAACTCCGTAAATAATACAGTGGGGATGGTTAACGATAGCTTTTTCTTCGTTCCCGTCTCGTCGCGATTCTCGTATACGCATTCATGGTACGTGTGCGTGCGATTTTGCGATGAAACGCACGTCTGATGTAAAAGCGGCACTGCAAAACGCCGATAGATGACAAGACTCTTCCCGATCTTTGCGTAGCTACAGCTAAACAGCTGTCCATCTATGAGGATGACTGATCCGTACAGTCATTTGACGAACCCACGGATCTAAGTTCAATACATTGTGGATTCTCACGTATATATGTATATATGTATTTGCGAACGACAGGGTAATAAATATTCGGGAAAAAGTGGAACCAAGATATTATCCAACAAATACTGAATATAACATGTTTGTGTATATGTTATGTTATATACACAACATACATATAAAACGTATATATTTGCGGATATGTTACGTAGCAGTTATATCTCTCATTTAAGAATAATCAATATATGTAAATATTCTATAATATATGTACATATTTTATCTAAATCAATCTACAGAAATACTCTGCATATTTTGGGATCATTTTTGTATTTTGAGGTTCGCGATTAATTAAAATAAAAAAGATGTAGCTATATGAATTGTAGTACTTCGACCCAAGGTTTCCACGCGATCGATTTCCCGCATTATCTCGTCTCTTATTTAATATCCAATGCTTTTGAATTTATTTTAAACGAATTTATTTTGTCTCTTGTTTAATTTTGTTGTTACAAAGAGTTGCCCGTTCATAAAAAAATAATGTAAATCTGATTTCAGAAAAATTGATTTGCGTTACACTTATGTGAATTTGTAATGTATTATGCATATATGTGTATATATAGTAAAATTCGAAAGTTCAACATTTAGCAATAAATACTGGTTGAGCATATTTTCATCTATGTATGTCAAACCTGTCCAATTTTAGCTTTGAGCGATGCTTATCAATAATGTACTGTCCCCGAAATCTTACATTTTTTGCGTCGATGGCTTTGCGTTTTAACTCTGAAACTCAAATTGAACATGCCTAATATATGTGTGTATATCATTTCCTTATTATTTTTTTTGCTTTCTTATGAAGATTTGTCATTATGTTCTGTGTACTATTTCGACAAACCTATGTAATTTTATATCCAAGAAATCTTTAAGAGATATGAAATTTAATGTATTACTAATTAATTAATACATTATTTGATGTACAATATTCTAAAAATGTCGAAAAACAGGTTTTTACAAGTTTTTCCTCAATTATTTAAAAAACAGAATTTAACAGATCAATCAAAATCACAAAATGATCACTTCAACGGATAAGAATTTAAGAAAATTTTGATGAGAAATTAAGCGCCAATTTTAATTAAAATTTAATTAATAATTACTAATCTTAAAATTAATAAGTTAATATAATAATTTTTTTGAATCATAACTCTAATTTAATTTAATAATTACAAATTTTTTAATTTTAATAAAGTAATTTCTGCTTAATTATTAGTAATTTCTAATTACTATTAAGTCTTTCGTACCTCCGACTTTCTCAGAAGAGATGCATTTCGTATGAAGATGGTTCTATGAGTTTTTGGACTGATTCCAATTTAACTGTCAAAAAAATTTCAAAATGATGGATTCAAGAAGGTCATAGAAAAATAAGATATCGACATTTTGAAATATGATTGTGGTTAAAATTCTTCTTTCTAATGACGAATCAAAAGTAAAAAATTAAATTCAAAACAGCAGATTTAAATAAAATGCCGGTCAGGAAAAGCTATAATATCGATATATTTAATATGAGCTTAAATAATATTTTTTTAAATTATAAACCAAATATGAAAATTTTAAGTCAAGATAATACATCCCAGTTAGCTAAGTATTATAAGCAAAGTGTTCAGATTTTAACATGAACAATATGAGTTTGGTGATGGTTTAAAAGGGTTGCGGCGCGTGATGGCAAAAGAAATCGCTAGTAAAATTTGCATAACTATGTTTTATTGAAAACAGTATATTGCAAAATGTGCGATTTTTTAAAACATTAATTTAAACCTTTTTCTTTAAGACAAGCCAAAGTATAAGTTAATATTATTTGTTAAAAATTTGATTTTTTTGTAAGTGGAACATATATTCCAGAGGTACTAAATGGAGTAATTTTTCGGACGATAAAAAAGTTTGTGACAAAAAAGTGAAAAAAAATCCACAATGGTGAAGAAGAAAACCTCGAAAAAGGTGGACACGATGATTTATGATTTCGCTTGTGATCCACGTATTCAATGGTACTCTGGTACTGCATACTGTGAGAGAGATATCATCCTAAGAAGCCATGAAGAAGCGCGATAACGGTATCTACCGTGAATGATCCCCTCCCTCTCGAATGCCGTAGATATGGTCGAACGGGCTAAGAAGACGAACGGGAAATAAGATACGTTCACATTTTTCGCGGCCTCTCGTAACGCGCACCTGTCGTCGACGAAATCGCGTGTTACAGTGGGGAACAAATAGCGATAATTCTGATTTAAATATCGATTTACTACAGCCATTTTGCTTAATCTTTCAATTCTTAGCACAATAGCATAGGAATTAATATGTACAATAGCTTAATTATATTATTATATTAGAAAATCATTTCCGTGGAAATTTCTATGAAAATATTACAAGATATATGAGATATATTAATAACGACGCAGTATATATTATAATATGCATATAATGTGCAAAATTTATGATATTAATGAAATTTCGCATTACAAAAAATACTTACAAGAATACAAACGGATATATGACATAGTAATATTCACTAATAACTCGAAATTAACGTTCTACTATCGGATTCTACTTCGATATGCCTTGTTCCCATTGTTCCCAAGAATCACAAAAAAAAATGGAGTGTAAAATTTTAATACTACCCATGGGGGAAAGTCGAAGGCTATCGAAGACATATAATGTACAACTATAAAATTCCAGATCTTTTCCTACGAAACCATAACTGGCATAAAGTTACAAATGGAACCAGATTCCGCGGGATGTAGTTTTCCCTCGCTGCATGCTATTGAACGTACACAACTACTTTTACCACATATACGGACAGGAATGTCTAATAGTGCACGCGTTTCTCATTGAGACCCACTTTTCTCTTCCGGTAACAAGGACACGAGATTTTTTTACGCAGAAAAAGTTGCGCTAGGGGTGCTAATAGTGTGCTGTGAATTTCTTAAATTAGGCTTCACATCGCCTATCACAATATCTACTAAACAAATATCTATTAAACAAAATTTTTTGAATAAAGTTATTTTTATAAAGTTATTTTTACAAAAACAAGACTGTTCTTACAAATTTTTTTTACCACTCGATGGCTTGATTAATTAATTTCAAGTGTTTTGTACGTTTATTCTTTATATATGTGTGTGTGTGTGTGTGTGTGTGTGTGTGTGTGTGTGTGTGTGTGTGTGTGTGTGTGTGCGTGTAATGTATAAAAGAAAAGAGTTGTTAAAAGAATAATAAG
>Ga0157364_1000726_pt1 | contig 24592 bp, 14 predicted proteins | sample AttsexASBM2_FD_111476 | JGI IMG/M metagenome (GOLD analysis project Ga0157364, IMG submission 111476) | Fungus gardens microbial communities from leaf cutter ant in Ribeirão Preto, State of São Paulo, Brazil - Atta sexdens ASBM2 | ecosystem: Host-associated > Fungi > Mycelium > Unclassified ...
AGGTTCTTATAAATATTGACAAAAATTAAAATATTTAGAACATAGATACTTTACTTTTGTACAATTACTTTTTTACAATTATCTATCGGATTATTGCATAAGACTTCTTAGGCATATATGTGCAATATTTTCTAAAAGATAAGAAAAAATACAACAAGATTTGAAACTGTACTTATATCATAATCTTACCAAACATACGAATATATCAAATCTCTTATTAAATATGTTAAATGTTACTAAATAATAATTAACATAATATATTTATAATTTTATTTAACTGATTATTTAATAATAAATGAACGAGCGTGATTTTACCTTTTAATTGCTGTAAAGTTATGTAATTTATACTTATTCTTATTTTATTTAAAGTTGCAAAGTGATGCAATTTGATGCAACTATATTACAATAATTATCAATTGGATTTAGTCTGCAACTGTGCACGTTATAGAAGCCAAATAGTCAATAATTAATTAATGTTTGTTTGCAGTCCTGAAAACTTATTTTATCGTCTTTAAAATATTTTTTTCAAATTGCTTTAAAAATTCATACAATAAGAGAATCTAGAGAAGACAAATTTATAATTTTATATAGTGAGTGTAAAAAATATTCGTACAAGGAAATTTTTTATAAAAAAAGCTTTATTAAAAAATAAACATTAATTAGCAATTTTATTTAATGAATACATTTTATTTTTACATAAACAAATGAGCTTTGCGTGTATCTCTAATTTTAGAAGCATGTAAATTTTGACCGTCTAAACAATAAAATTTTTAATTTTCGCTTATTTTTAAGATTTTTCTATAATTAATATCATCTTTTTGATATATATAACTTGATATATATAATTAAGAGGCTACAGGCTATTTTATTCTTTATATAAATAAATTGTTAATTATTCAGCAAGAAATGACCATTAATTAGATGTCAAATCGACGTTAAATTAGTATTGAAATCATCGTATCAATATCGATTCAATATCGATTCGATGAGTCATTTCTCGCTAGATAATTCACTTTTAAAAATAAGTTTTTAAAAATATTTTAAATAAAATTGTGTTGAGAAGGGCTAAAAATTATTTTTTTTGAACGAATACTTTTTGCACTCATTGTATGTATTTTAAATAATAGTTTTAGACATAAAGATAATCTACCGCAATTATCAAAAACATATAGAAATCTTGTGTAATATTTACACTGCACTTTATTCTTTGAATGTGCAAACTCATGATTAATCTTTCGTATGGTGCGATATCTATCTTTACACGGAACGTAATTACTCGGCATGCAACTTGTACATTTCATATATTTCTTCATATTACGAAGAAATCATTTATTTACGATTCAAGAATCAACAATCAAGAATTAACAATATTCCATATCAAGAATTAACAACAAATAATTATCAAAAAAGATTGTAATATAAATTGATTGATCTAAATATATGTAATGAATGAATCTAGATACATGTGATAAATTTACATCTTCTGTATTATGTATGCTGTATTATGTATTACATTCCAACGTACATTTATTTAGCATTGATTAAAAATAATTCTTCTTATTAGATCACAGATCTTGCTCAATTGTCAGACAGAGACAATAATTCGTGACGTATATTTGATAATGGTAGATGACGTTTTCTTTAACATAGCAATTCATTATATATTATTTACTTATAATAATTAATTAAAATTTGTTTTATATGTAATAATTTATGCTGTTGTATCCATGTAATTATATTTAAACGATTTTTTATTACTACACAAATAATAATGTATTATATTAAATACTAATAAATATGTATTTTGATAGAATTATTATTTTATTATTATAAAAAAAAAAATATACAACATATACGACATTGATTATATAATTTTTTAAATATTTCAAGTTTAAAAACAGCATACTATTCATAAAATTTTAAATCTATACATTTGCCTAATTAGTATACTCCGAATATTTACGATTCAAGCAAACAATCGAGTTAGATGGCTAATTAAAATATGACACACGTGACACATGTGCAAACTACGCGTAGACATTCAATGAGTATTGCATACGATATCATGTTTTTAAGACAAAGAACTTTTAAAATATGTATTTTACAGAAATGTATAAAGATATTATTAATAGCGGCTTCAATCTAAGGCTGAAATATTATCTTGATAAAAATATTGTTATATTTGTACATGAATCATGCTGCACGATATACTTGTCAATCACGATATTATTTATCAGAGGAAACATGATTCCATCTAGTGTCTCTTCTCCCTATGTGCAATACAATAAGTAAAGCTATTAGTCGCACCTTACATGTTATCTCTATTGGCAATAATCGATATACTTTTTCTTCCATGAAAAAAATTAGAAAATATCTTAAGTTTATTTTTCGATAAATTAATTATACCTTGTATTGTTGTTATTATTTTTTTATTTTATAAGTAACACGTTATATTAGATAAAATAAAATTAGATAAAATAAATGTATTATAATATTTTATAATATTTTCCTAGAAAAAATAACTCAATATAAATGTAATTTACTTTATAAATCATTATTATTGAAATAGTTCAATGGAGCGACGCAGGTATGCTGCTTGTAAGACTGGAAAATGTTTTCTTTTTAATTTTTGAAAAATTAATCAGAAACTAAAAATTAATTAATATCTATATAGTATTCATTAATTTTCTTCAAAATATTTTTTAAATTACTTACACCATTGTTAAATCTATAGTGTCAAATTTAATCTAACGTGAATCGCTATTGCTCCTACTAAATATATTATTTTATACTAAAACAATGGATATATTTAACATTATACAGTGTCAATTTAACACTATAATATAAATATAGTGTCAAATTTAACTATCATTTTATTAAAAAAACAACAACGGTAAAAAAACAACGATGTATTTAATAGGAGTAGTGGTGACTCACATTAGGTTAAATTTGACACTATAGATTTAACAGTGAAGAATTAAATTACATATATGATCCAATCAAGCAATTATTATCATTGCTTTTAATTACTGCTTGTTTTTAATTATTCATTCGTGTCTTTTTTCTTCATTTTCTTTTCTTTTTTATGTGCTACGTCATAAAACTACTGACGGATTGTACAGAATAAAGTGAAGCTGATTGATATCGCCCATAATGAAATAATATAGTCACGCAACGTCATGCTTTTCCCTCTTTCTGTCGCATACACCATTCGCGTTCACATCTTCATGCGATAAAAGCGTAACCGGCGCACCTCTCAGCGATGTTGTCGTCCCTATGTAATTGGCCCGTAATTAAGATGGGCGCGCCTCTTTTTGCTGAATCCTCTCATGACTAAAAACATACTCGCTCTTGTTCCCAGGATTGCTTAATGGCAAGTCATTTCGGGAACTTTCAGCTACCATGCTAACTACTTAATTGCGTAAATCGTTACGCATACGTCAAATAACTGATAAATCGGTTTTTTTTTACAATAAGATTTCTGTGAAATATTAGTATTATTTAACGATATATAGATGTTGCATATAACATTCTATGTTACGAATAAATAACTTAGGGTATTCATAGTCCGTTTTTATTTTAAGACCGTCTTAAGTAACATCTTAAGATGCTAATATAAATGTCTTATTGGTTTATGACATCTTAAGATTATACTTAAGATCTTAATATTTGAATATAAGATCTGACTATAAATACCGGCCTTAAAGTAACTTCAAATGCAGTTTATAACTGCGACTGCTTGTGAAATACGTCATGTGAAAACCAGTTTATAAGAAAAATTTCTGGTCTGAAAGGGTCAATTGTAAAATGAAAAACATAGCGCAGAACTTCAATATTACGTCTCTCAGCGAAATGAAGTTAGAGGTGTTCAGGATTGCGACAACACTTTCTCGTCGATGCCAAATAGCAATCATAGAGAAATTTAAAGAGTATTATTAGATATAGCCGATTATCTCGTTCCTGTTTTCTTTGTTTTAGAGTGAAAAGACATCCAGGCAGCTTCAGGTATGACGAAGTATTGGCTGAATGTGGCCCTTCTCAGGGTCATTCTACCAGTCATCTTAGCTGGATGTGAGTACTATTCACATAACTCCTTTGTTCTGTTTCTTTTTATTTATATTTTATAATCAATAAATGATTTATGAGTATGTATGACTTTAAAATAGGAACGAAAAGTAAATATAAAAAAATTATAAGATTAGTTCAATCTTGTAATCATTGTATTTGTTATTTATATTAGCTATATCAATTGGTTTGATCATTTATTTTCGCAAAAAAATATAATTATAAATATGTCAAGTATTATTATCGTAAAAGTTTCATTTTAAAATTAAAATTTTTTTTTATGTTATATATAACGTTTATTAAAGAAAACTTGCTGCGAAACTGTAAAGGAATTAAAACTAAATGCGAGTATTTACAAAGATTAGTATTTACAAAGATATTTTATTGTTTAGAACGGAAATATCTGTTATAATCATTGTCATAATAAAATAATAATTAATGATATCATACTTATAACAATTATAATTTATAATACATTAACTTCAGCTTCTTGATCGTCAGTTATAAAGCAACAAAACGAAAAAAACATGAAATGCCGATTTATCACCATTCGTAACAGAATGACGCTAGAAAGAAGAATCACATCGAAAGAATCTTGAATTGATTGCCTAATCATACTTTGCATAATCATATTCAGTATTATGCTAATAAATAGCACAGAAAATATCAACGTTTTCTCCATAATATATAACTTCCTCTGATAATTGCGTGTTTATTATTTATGTTTCGCGTATCATTTTATTTTTTTGATTTTTATATACTTGATATTAACAATGTAACAATGTCTCTTAACATATAACTTTTTTTTAATGATTACATGATTACTATTTATACTTTGCATATTATTTTATTTTGTTCTTTATTATATGTTTTAAATATTTATCAATTTTTGATAAACAATTATACATTAATCAAAATATCTATCTTTATTTGAAAACTTATTTTAAAAGATTTTAATTAATCTTTTATTTTATTTACAAATAGAAAAGATAATTTTTATTTTATTTCTGTGACAAACAGGAAAGAATAAAAAATTTATCAGAAATGTACATGATAAACTTATATAATTAATAAACTCAATTCTAACATAAAATTTTAATATTTATATTAATAGTTATATAACATAATTATACACATAAATTTTTAAGATTCATACAAACAAGTAGATTAATTGTATGTACAATATGTTTCATATTGATCCATTTATTATCGAGGAATAATGGCGTCATTGTTTATCAGTGTGTTATCAAATCACCACATGTTAGGTCACTAAGTAGCAATACATTACTATTACCATTACTATTATTGTCTCTCTTTTATTTTCTATTATTGAATAATAAATTTTGCGAAGAAAAGTCCAATTAACTATAAATCTTATTAATTATTATCAATTATACTTTTTTACGAAATACTTTATGCAATATATTTTAACTATCCAAAAAAAAAACAACAAAATGGATTGTTCGAAAAATATATAAATTGAATAATGTATATAGTAAATTAATTTAAATAGACAAATTTTTCTAAACATTTAAAATAATTTAATGTTAATATATATACTTGTAACTTTCTTAATCGTTGTAATAAGAAAATAATTAAAATGCATAATTATGTTTTTGCAATGTAAAATATGTAAAAGCACAAAAAATAAATAGAACAGAAGTGTATTTCCGTAAAATTCACATAGACATGGATATACGTATCCAAGTTGCTCGAAGAATATTCTAAAATTAGGAAGCAGGTGCTTGAACCCGGACGAAAGCAAAATTTCTTAGCTTTGTTCAAATAAACATTCGACTTCAACATATTAAACCATACAAACGTACTAAATGAGATTTAAGTGTTCTATAATTATAAAAAATAAAACATTCATATTCCACATAAGCTTGTTGAAATAAATTTTTTTGTCAAATATAAACACAATATGTTTAATTTATTGCAATATTTTGTAAATTTTTTATTATTCTTTGAAAAAGAATACAAACAATAAATAATGTCAAACTTGCAATATAATAATTTTCTGAGATATACAAAGACGTTATGTTATGGTTTTTATATATTATATCTTTTTACAAATAAATAATTTTAGTTAAATGTTACTTTTTACATAAACATTTAATGTATTATTAATGTAATAAAATTAATATATTTAGATATTACTTATTTTAAATAAGTAATATAGAAATTAGTCGAAGTGTTAATATTTATATAAATCAAATTATGTATATGTAAAAAAGTTGAAATCTCGCAAATAATTAACTCCTTTGTATGATTTTATATCTTACATAAAAGTTGTATAAAAAAATATTTCAAAAACATCAATGAATATTTCATTTTATTGCGTACGATTTCTCTATTTTCGGACCCACGTACAGTTTCGTGATGAGAAACCTTCCAGGCTAGGCTTGAATTATTGACTTTGAAAAAGAAATATGTAATAGTAGAAAATAATATGACTGTGAATAATGTTTTTTTGCTACGATTATTACTGCACATGTGGATCGTCCAATTTTTAAACGCAAATAATTAATGTTTTAATGCTTCCGAAATTTATTTCGAGAATTTCGTTAATATTGTTGCTATAAGATAGAAGATAATCAATCTATAAGTACAGTCCATATAAGTTTTTATATCGATTATTGATCTATAAAACAAATGTGAATACTGCATTAATATTTAAATTGAATATAATCTATCAAAAATATGATAATATTAGAGACCGTAACAGTTATAAATTAAATATTAATACAAAAAAAGAAAGAAGAGTATATTGGGTTGTCCGGAAAGTTCGTGCTGACTAACCTATATAATAAATGTATACTAAAATTTAAATTTTCTGCGTTTCAATTTTTCTTCAACTTCGGTACGAACTTTCCAGACAACCCAATATATTAGTATGTGTACAAAAATACTTATTTAAAAAAAAGATAATTGTTAAAATAATTAGCAGAATCGTGCACGTTTGACGAACTTCATTTGGCAGCTACACAATGTAGTTATTTATGTGTGTCATGCAAATATAACATGTGCCGTGAATAAAATGACTAAGCTATTATAGAGGGGACTACTGAAAATGACACTATATTTTTGTATCAACATTTAAAAAGTTCAAATAACATAAATTCTAGTATATTATAAGATATCAAAATTAGCAGATAAATATATAGATAGGTATGTTAATTTATAAAACAACGTTCAATGTAACGTCACGTTTCCGTGACGTGAAAGTAATTATCGACAGACTAATCTCCTGATTCGCATTAATTATTAGCACATATGCATATATTTAAGTTATACACCGGGTATTTATTTAATAACAGCTTCATTAAATGCATATTTCGGAAACTTTTCTGATCATATATCAACATAAACATTAAACATATTTACAAGAAATGAAATATTAAAATATCAAATTTTATTATATTTTATTATTATATTATATAGTAAACTTTGAAATTGAGAAAATTCTTTAGAATGATGTGTTATGATTAGAATAAATGGATCAATAATAAAAAGCAAAGGTCTTGACGAATAACTAGAAGGATTAAAATGTCATTCTAGAACATCCCCTTATAAATGACCTTTTCACAAACGTAGAAATAACTATTACCGCAAGTTCATATACTTTATGTGCTGTTACACATTTCATCAAGGGAAGGTCCGTAAGGGAAGGTAGATAAAGCTCTTAAAACGAAAGTAGAATAAACCACTTTATGAGCAAAATAAGTAATTGGATTGATGTAATTTCTAACAAAAGCTCCATAAATCCTTTAATATTTTTGTTGAATAAAAAGTTTATCATTATTCTTATAATTATCATTATTCTTATAATAAAAACATAATTGGTACTTTATATATCTTCTATACTTTTCCTTGTATTTTTCAGATTTATCTAAATCTCTTGTTGAAGTCTTAAAATTTCTATAATTCTTTATAGAGGAGCTAAAAGTCTGAGATATTAAAATAAAAAAGTTATATTAAAATAAAAATGAATTACAAACGTCATAAAAATGGATTTTAATTTTATAGGTACGATATGGCGACCAACGGGATTGTCGATCATTTACCTGGGACTAATGCTTTATTCTCCAATGGTCCCAATACCGACGCACAAAACCATGACAGGTCACACGGGAATATACTTAAAGACTTGTATTTGCCTAGCATTTCTTGTAGTTATAGCTCAGATCACCTTTCACATTGTCCTTTTGTCACTACCGCCGTATGGATACTTTTTACAAAACTGTAAGCAATACTCTGACCTAAATATTACGTTACCTCTATAAAAATTGGAGATTATATTCTTAAAAATATTTTTGTTACATAATATTTTTGGACATGATAATATTCAATTAAATATAATATGAGATACAAAAACAAAATTTCAAAGAATATTTGAAAATCATAGAATTTTTAATTAGAAGTTATTTTAACTCTAAACACAAATAAACAATATATTTTTAGGCGAGTTTTTGGAGAAGCTCTTCAGACACATAGGCTTTGTCAGATTAGATAGTGCATCTGTATGGGAAGTATTTTACTGGTTGGCGCCGGAATTTATAGTTTTACCTACCGTACTTGTTGTATATTTTATGTGTCGTTTCCTTACGCAAAGACGTGCTAGCATTGAAGAGGATGAAACCGCTCTTCATCAAGAAAATAATTTGCAACGAAAAAAAACAGAGGATAGTTCCACAAAGGTAATTATATTTTCGTATTATTGTAAAAAATTCGGTAAAAAATAAAAATGTCTGCAATTTAATATAATATAAAACTTAATATAATATAAAATATTTAATTTAATATAAATATGTATAAAATGCCATTTATGATAAAATCACAATCTACAATTTAAATTCACTCTAATATAAATTACGTATCCAAGTATTTTACGCAAAATTGATATCTTATCAAAGATAATTCTCACGTTTACAATTTAGATAATTAATTTCTTGGGAAGTATCGGTATCTATGTTGTATTGGCGTCATTATGCTGTGTCGCGGCCTTGAAGCCATCGATAGAGGCGGCCTTCTATTTCCTGGTGTTTCTCGGCGCTGCTACATGCTGGGCATGCAACAAAGAACTGCGAAAGGGATTTTCCGTGATCTGCAGGATCATCATGATCATCGTGATTGTTCACATCGTTATATTACTCGCCTACCAGAACGAATGGCTGCAAGAAATTGTTCCTGTATCTAGTGCCTGGTCGCGTTACTTGGCTCTGGCTGCAGTTTATCACACCAATTGTAGCGATCCGAGAAATGTGGAATATACAGATAATGCCGATTGGTTGATTTACGGATACGCTTTGAGATTGTTCTGGCTCTACTACATCCTCGCATTGCAGTCGCAATTTCTCAGTAGAAAACCGGTGAGTTTATTTATTAATTAATGTAAATAATTTTAATATATAAAAATTTAGAAATTATAAATTTATTATAATTAATTATTTAAAAAACTAGAATAGCATATGTAAAGATATTGCTAGATAATATTAGAGATTAGTATTCTTAACATATATATTTCATTACCTATAGAATTTCTAGTGCCAAATTTTTAATTACATTAGAATTATTTTAATTGCTATATTATTAATGTGTGCAATCGTATTATTTTTATATTGAAAGAAACTTGGATACAAATAATTTCTTTAGAACAAACACTCTGTCGCATATTATCTAAACTAAAAATTTGTAATAATTAATGAAGTACAATAGCTATGGAATTCAATATATAGTCTACATGATATATCAAATATTATTAGAAATAATATATTGGTACTTCTTCTACCTATTCTTCTACCAAAGCTTCTTTTAAAACTTGGAGACTTTTCCCAAGCTATACATGCTATCTGTCCATTGCATAGAGCGTAATTAACTCATTTGTGGATGAGGAATAATTATTAACATTATCACTACAAATAACAGCCGATAGCCTAACAAGACCTTTGAACTAATTTAATGTATCTGAAATCGTTGGTATAAGATTAAGGCTAAGTTGTTCTACCTTTCGATAAACTTCAGCTCACTTTTTTACTTTTTACTCTTTTATTCCCTTACTCTTTTTATTCTTTTGTTTATCCAATTGATAAATTATCATATAGTTTATTTGAAGATGGAACAATCGATCCCAGGCTTATTAAATGAACCACAAAAATAGAATCGTCAGCTATTGAATTAGTCGTACTTTTTTCGTAAAAAATAATATCTTATTTTATCGATATGTGATAATTTACTATAAATTTATTATTATACATTTAAACATTATATAGTTCTGAAGGAAATTCTATTAACATCTTGAAAATTTTATAAGTTTCTTAGTTTTAAATTTAATATCAATTTTGGCAATTCTGTCGATTTTTTATTTGTGGAAAATTTTGAAAGTATGTTGCTTGTACTAACAAGGCATTACAGGCGAAAGAAGCAAAACAATTAAGTGGCAGACTGGAAAATCTGGACACTCCATTGTCCAGGCATGTGTCCCTCAGGCGCAGGACACCTTCCCAAAGATGGCAATCAGCTCGTCGTAAGGCTCGTGTAAGGACTCGTTCCATAGAAGAGCCGATTCAATATATAATTAATATTTTTTAATATTTATAATCATGCAACATCGCCTTTGTCCTCAGCTGCTTTTTATTTCAGATTCTTGTTTTGCTGATATGTATCATATTGGATGCCAAAAGTCTACATAAAATTTTTTATACAAAACTTATTTCTAAGTGTTGTACTGGCTATAAACATTTACAGTTGTGCAGTTTAGAAAAATTTCTCTAAACTTTTTAACCAGTTTAATTTTCAAATATATTATTTGTATATTTTCAATATATGTTGCATTTTATTGTATTTATTTTGTACAATATATTTATATTTTTGTTATATTAACATTTTTAGTTTTTTTAGTAAGGTTAAAATTATCATTAAAATTTTCAAAATTTTGATTCAGCTTTCTAGTTTTCTAATTTCTCATAATATTATATTTACGGTTGTTTAATCTTTTATACTTTTAGTATATTTTTGTAATTATTTGTTGTAGTATTTGTTGTAGTCTCTTTTTTCAATTTCTTCCAATATTATTCTTGTTAATTAGATTGGTAAACTTTATTTAGATATTCTTCTTAAGGAGAAGAATTCTTCTTTGTTTGAAGTACTGTTTTTACGGATTGCAAATTACTTTACAAGCATATTCTTAAAAATATAAACATAAAAAAACTGTAAAAAATAAGATTTTTTGATCAAAAGTATCTCCTAAAGTATCTCCTTAAACTATATAAAATGTAATCAACAATCATTATAATTAGTCAATTTTAATATTGATTATAAGAGCTATTAGCATTATTATTTATGTAGCTTTATGCATTAGTATAATCTCTGTTTAATATGTTCTCTCTGAAAATTAATCTTTTGTAAAAAATTGTTTCGCCTATTTTTAAATACTTTCTATGTTTTCTTATTTGCTGTCGCCTTCCAGATGTGCAGTTGTTGTTTAATGCTGAACAAAACCATTTTCCGTTTGGATGCTGCTATGTTTAGTTTGCCATTGTTTTAGAAGCTGGTCGTAGATTCGCCGTTGGCAACAATCGACGAGCGAACGCCTGTACGTATACCAATTGAATATGCATGATTAATTAATTACTTATCAACAATGTACTTCACAATTTTGCATGTGACAAATTTTTAAGCAATCCAAGATTCTCTATTCAAGCAGATAATCTGGCGTGCAGTTGCAATTAACTTCGCACATAATTTTCACCTACTCAAATATTAACCAAATTTTAGCTAACATTAATAAATTGGTGAAGGTAAACGCATGTTTCATACATTTTGCATGAAGGTTGTTATTGTCATAGGAAACTTGGAGAATATTGATTTAGTATAATCTGAGAAATGTAGTAAATAGAAAATTTGGTAAAATGAAATTATTTATAAAATAAATTATAAACTTACTATTAAAAATATTTGAAAAGTAAAATATTTGATTTATTGTATAGCTGATGCGATTTGGATCTGGAAGAACGGGCCTTCTTCAGGACTCCACTACCGGAAGTATCATTGTGAATCAGGATGGTCAACAAGATGATAACATACAAATGCAAAGTCTCAGTGAAGGTAAATGTATGGTTTTATCAAAAAAAAAAAAGTACTAAGTACAACTGAGTAAAGTGGATAATTAAATGACTTTTTCAAAAATTAGGAACACCTGATGAAATATCAGGCGTCGTTGAACAAATAATCATGGCAGTGTATTCTATCTTCCAATTAATAGTAAATTCATCATATCTTGCTACAAATATAATAATGATGGTGAGTATCATAAAATAAAAATGGCAAGTAAAAATATTCTAAACAATCGATTATTTTTTTAAAATTCTCTTTCAGACGTGGAGCATAATGTATCACAGCTGGACAACATTCGTTCTGCTTTTATGGGCGCTAATTCTGTGGATGGTTCCCAATAAACGTGCTTCAATGATGAAATGCTCTCCTTTCATCGTGTTCTATGCAACTCTCTTACTTCTCGGACAATACGTATACAGTATGGATCTGACAGATGAAGAATTGCCAAGAGTAGTAAGCGGCGTAAAAATTTCTGAAATTGGTTTCAGCAAAGCTGACGAACTCGGCCGTTGGCATCTTATAGTTAAGGTACGCATTAATATCTTCCTTAAATAAGAAAATCTAAATTTATTTATAAGTAAAAACTTATTTTACAAGCTGTATTGTATACGTTAAAATAATGTAATGTAATTTATTTATTTACAGTGTTTATTTATATCAATGTTCTGGATCACTATGAGACAGTATATGGCAGAACGAAAGCAACAGCGACGATCATCTGCTCTGAGGGATATGGTAGCGCCTTTACACATATCTGTCTCAGCGGCTACAACCGTTATAAGTCACCAGGAGGCACCAGAAATCAAGAGCAAATTTATGAAAGATGTTGGAAAACTATTGCAAGATCTACTAACAAGATTTTGGATTGCTGTGGTAGCAATTATGCTGTTCATCTGCGGCATTACGGGCGAGCGTATGACCATGTTCAGAATCGTTTACATGTCGCTGTTTCTCATTTTTGTTATCACATTCCAGGTGTTATATTTAAATTCTGAACATATATCTATTCGAAATTTATCAATAGGAATATATTATTAAATCGTGGAATTTTAGATATCATGGATAGCATGGAGAAAAATGATGTATGTATTTTGGGTGACTGTCATTGGATATTCGATCGTCATGCTGATTCTCGTTTACACCTACCAATTTCAAAACTTTCCGAAATATTGGGAGTATCTTGGTATAGATCAAGATTTGTAAGTAATTGTGAAATTATTATCTCATTTATTAAACATTTTGATTTTCCATCAAATATATAAAAAATCATCCCATATTTATCGTAAACAAAGAATGCCATGATATCATTATGAGCTGATAAATACGTTTATTTTCTTTTCCTTTTATTTCAGACAAATGGACATTGGATTAGAGACCTACGAGATCAAAGATTTGTTTGTGAAATTACTAACGCCAACGTTTTTCGTCATCATTACAGTACTTCAGATTCATTATTTCCATAAGGATTTTCTTGAAGTCACAAATATTGATAGATTAGGGTTCGTAAAAAAATGATATTAATTATATAATAACTGCCATTTAAAAATACCTTTTTATTAATTTTAGGCCCGAAAGCTCATTTAGACGAGCTAGTCTAGGATATTCTCCCAGCTTAAATATTCCAGAATCTTCACCAACTGAAGTTACACTCACCGAAGATGAGAAACATACGATATACACACTGAAGCAATTAAAACGTATGCTCTTTATTAATTTTGTTTACTATTTTAGTAAACATTATTGTTTTATCAAAGTATTATTATTAATAAATGTTTTTGGAAATATAATTACAGATATGTCAAAATTAGAAAGAAAAGCGCTATTACACAAAATGAAAAACCATCTTGTAAATTTTTATAATTACACCTGGCTGTTCCTCGAAATACACATGCAAAAAATAGTTTTTATTTCATTTGTTCTTCTATGCATCAATGACGTAAGTGGAATTATTATAATCAACATAATACTTTTTAAAACTGAAGAATAAAATTAACTAAACAATTAAATAACATATTTATCTTTGTTTTAGGTATGCGCAATAAATTTCTTTTTCATCGTCGCCATAGTTATAATGACCAATTTTAGAAGAAATATACAGATAAATTCAATTAATGCAATGGCCGCGATAGTATCGCTTCTAATGGTTACCAAGATGTTGTATCAAATTAAATATATTAATCATGATAACTGGAATGTCAACTGCACTGTAAATTAAAATTTATTGTGTTAAAATATATTTTCTTTTAAGTTCGATTAAATATATTACTTTAATTAATTTCAGAGATCCGTCGATGAGGACCATCAGCAATATGCAAATAACAATCAAACCGTCTACAACATAGCCGAATGGTTTGGAATGAAAAAAGCAGGTCCGGGTATGCTTCCAGACCTGTTGAAAGGTTACATTGGCATTGTTACTGTGACGACTTTCAGGAAAATTATTAGAATTCGACAATGGTTTTATCGACATAATAAAGGAGAATCATTGGATACTCCTCAAGTAATGTTCCCAACCATTACAAGGATGGACGCTGACAAAGGATTACCAGAGTGTTTAAAGTTTCTCTTCAATTACGGTTTTTACAAATTTGGTCTCGAAATATGCCTCATTGGGATTGTTACGCTGATTGGCACCAGACTAGATTTTTATTCCGTTTTGTACAGCATATGGTTGCTACTATTTTTTTCATTGAAAAGGAAGGTTGTCGCACGAATTTGGCCCTGTTTTAGAACTTTTGCCATAATTCTCCTACCTATCCAATACGCCATTGTTGTGGCTCCACCTTCGTGGCTTTGTATAGGTAATACATTAGGAATAATACATTAAGAAAAAATTAATTCTTTAATTATATAAAGCAAATGATAAACAATTTTTTTTAAATTTATTCCAGATTATCCTTGGAACAATTCTGAAATAATGAGAAGATTGCAGGAATGGATGTATCTTCCTGATCCAGATTTCCCTCCGAATTCCAGAAAACTTATTTGTAAGTTTAATACAATTTAAAATTAAAGAAAGATTTTGCATTTTATTTTGTACGCAGGTGACTTTATCTTACTAATGATGATCGTGCGGCAAAGTCTAGTCTTCCACATTGAGCAACAATATTTGCAGCCTGGCAAGGATTTTGTGGCTGGACACAATTATTCCGTTTTCCAAGACATGGAAAAACCAAATTTTGTAAATCCTGTAAAAGATTATGTGTCGCACATTCATTCATGGCTGGATATAATTAAACGTGGTAGCATGATGAGTCTCATGTGGGTGACCTTATCGATTATGTTTTTGGCTGGAACAAAAAGAACGAATCTCTTTTCGCTCGGCTATCTTTTAGGAGCATTTATATTCCTTTGGCAAGGAAGCAATTTTTACTTAAGACCAATGAAAACTATTTTAAAATGGTGGAACATGCTGATCGGATATAGTGTTATTGTAATTTTCTCAAAGGCTCTTCTTCAAGGTGTGGGTTGCGTCCTCATTAAAGACGTAAGCTCTCTCTTTTTTTAATTTATTTTTCTAAAATTATTACAATTATTATTTATTGCAATTTTATTTTGTCATAATTACTATTTCTTTAAATAAAATAAAAAATTTTGTCTATTATTGAATTTTATTTGGAATAATTGTATGAAAATATAATTCAGAAATTTCAAACTAAATAAACATGCAATACGTTACAATTATAGAAAGATAAAAAAAATGTAAAAATTATTATTATTTTAACACTAGCTCGAAATATCAGCTTGTTGGCTTGTGCAATTACTGGGTATCGCATGCTTGAAAAAGTTCAAGAGTTCCAGCGAGATAGCAATGGATTCCAAGTGTACTGTCACTAGAGAAGATATCGGCATGGTTTGGGACGGATTATGTTTTGCTTTTCTTTTGATACAAAAACGATTGTTCAAGAGCTACTACTTCTTCCATATAATAGATGAGACAAAAGCCATGAGCATTTTAGCATCTCGTGGTGCAGAATTGTTTGAAGAACTGCATCAAAAACGTATAGAAATTCAAGAAAATGTGGAGAAGACTGTTTTAGAAAAATTAAAGTTCAAGATGGACAAGATTAAAGCTAATCAGCAGAAAATACAGGGACCATCTTATAAAGAACCTCAGGCTCACAAAGTCGGTAAGCTAAGTTTTTTTATGCGTGCTATAATTTTATATAACATATTATTTAAAGGAAAAATGTCGTTTTATTGAAGCAATCCTGAAAAAAAACTTGAATTTTGTCATTTAATAGATAAAAAGTAATAATCGTAAAGTTTTATTTAACAATAGGTCATGAAATATTTTTATTTATAGGCACCGACTAAATACTATTTTTCTTTTTAATTTCTGATTTGTATTTTTATAATTACTAAATATTTTTACAAATTATTCTTGATAATTTGCCTTCTCGATGTCTCCGTTTTCATTGTCTCATTATCCACTTACTACATGTAGTATAACACCCAATATATCTTTAATGCGTCAAAAAAGAGAGACAAGCACCACTGGCAAGATCTTCTAGCGTGAGCTCTTGCGTGTCCTCGGGTCATACACCCCCACAAGGATATCAAACACCTTTGGATGAGGACGACGACGAACCACCTCCTTTGACTCCACGGGCAGCATCCTTATTGCAAGCACCCACGCCGAATTCTGCCATCATGACGGTCAGTCTCGAGGGTTACCTCGAGCCGACACGTATTTCATTTGGTTCGCCACCCAGTAGCGAGCTAAATCCTCGAGGACCGTCACCAGACGAGACATTCCCGGTGTTCTCGCCTCCGCCTTATGATCGAGGTTTAGCCGATCGATCACTAACATCTTCTATGAGACATCGACGTCAATCCAGCTTACCAGTTGGGCCGACGTGGATAAACATTGATCCGCGCCAGTCGATCATCTCGACGGCCTCCCGTTCCCCGCGCTCACATCACACGTGTAAATCACTTATCGGCAATATCTGCATAGCCAGTGTGCTACAGTGACCTGTACATATGCTTTTTAATGTCTGCACATCTAGATCTTCCTTGAAGCAGTGTCTATAATGTTCGTCAGGTCTTATTAGAAGCGACTTCTAAATCTGTTTTTTGATAATGAAATATATCATACAATAAAATATATTGAGCTAAGAACTAGCTTAAAATTATCTTTGTATAGAAATGCTTATATTTGCAGGTTTGCTTATCTACGCTATCTATTTCTATGAAAAATCGAATTAAATAATACTTCATATTTTTCTATTTCCTTAATTTATTTTATGTTATTTCTTTTTCGTCTTTTCGCAATTACATTGCATTATTTTTTAAATATTTCTTTTTTCTTCATTCATCACCATATCTGTTATCATTTTACAATTCTTTCTTTACTCTTATAAAATCTTATATGCATTTAATGCATAAAAATTCAGAAATCCAGAAATTTTACAAACAACAGAGAATTGCTTTTATATTTGTTGAGGGGTTATCATATTCTCAGCAATCCAATCAACAATGGAATCGAAGAATCTAATTCCGATGTAACATATATGTGACATATTATAATATATTATGTATTACAATATAGCTGTATAGATTTTTATTTTCCATATCTTTATTTTATTTCTTGTGTCTTTCTGTTAGATGAACTCTATCCAAGAACACGGCCATTGTACAAAATTCGTTCACCGCAGACCAACAGAGAGGGTAATTGTACATTTTTTTTACAGCTGAGCATTATCCTAACAACTGTGATGTCACAATCCCGGATTAATTTTATAATTTCATTTGTATATAAAATGTACAGTTTAATCTAAAGGACAATTTAATGTACAGTTTAAAGTAGCCGACGTGTTTTAAAATTATATATGTATAGTTGATCTATTGGCATTTTTGTGTATATTTGTTTATTTTTATTTAATAGAAATACTATAATTACATCAAAATTAGAATATAATATTCACAAATTATGCTCAAATGTCCTTGCACTTTTTTTTAATTATATAATGGTCACTTATATATGCATGGCTTTTGCTTATGAAATAATGTAATGAAAGTAATGACTTATTAATAACTGTAATTCTTTTTACAATTAGCAATCAGATCGGGCGATTATTACATGTTTGACGATCTGGATGACGATGACGTTACTGATCTTGTTCCTGATAGCGATATTGAAAAGAAGGAAAAAGAACGCCGTCGTGAACAAGAACGAAAAGGAAGGAGAATGACTGTTTCAGAGGTAAATAAAATTATAAGAAATATGTATCACATCAAAATCATTTTGTTTTCTTCAAGGATGAATTTTCGGTATGAACTTGAATGACTGATGTTGTAAAATATCGATTCACAAACAAGGATTTTTGTTAAGATTCACTAATCTATCAATTAAGATGTTATGGTCCATCGAATTGCTTGGAAACATTTCAAATACATATCATAAAATTTCAACATTATATATATTTACTATTAAAAGTAAAATATTTATTGTATTTGTAAGAAAAATTGTATGTATATTATATGTGTCTATCGCAATGTTATATATTGATACTATAATAAATTTACTAAAAAAAAAAATATTTTGAAATTTTTCTAAAAAAGTATTTCGAATAGACCATTATAAAATCGAATGGTGCATCTCTTTCTCTGTGTAATTGTAACCAAAAGTTCTTCGTATGTGTTATCAATTCCCCTTATCTTTCTTTTGCTCTGAATCTATGCATTGGTAGCACCCTTTTTTCTTTTTCTCTCTCCTCCTCGAGGAGGGATCCTGCAATACGTCCGGGCCAACAATGGCACGAAATCGATCGATGGAACTGACGCGTAAGTCTCCTTACAGTTGATGAACACGCTGATTAAGACAGACATTGAGATCGCGACGCATGTCGCCATGTACGGAGGAACAGAAAAGGACGCCCTGAAACTCCGACGTAGAAGTGTACCTTTGACACGGAAGAAATCATCCATGTCCTATTTAAGCGCTCGCTCTGAGACCGACACTGCCATGGCCACCGATGTGAGACATCCCGATTCCCAGTAAAAGGCTGCATGACCGCTACAGGCTTGTCTGCCTATAACTGTCACTTTTTGTATAACTGTCACTCTTATATTTAATACTGTCTTTAAGGCCGAATTGTCGAAGACAGATCTCACCGTTGGTGCATTATGCAGTTGATTCTTTTTTATAGGAGATCTAAATCCACATCTTATACAAAACACCTAGCAAGTAAAGTCATATTAATACATTTTTTAAAGTCACTTTAAAAAAATTTATATTAATTTTACATTTATTTCGACAAACGCTGAAATACTTCTTTTTGTTTTTGTTAAATCTCTGAAAAAATTTAACAATAGATTGTCTCCTAAATAAGATTCAACTATTGGCTATTAGCTTTCTATGGATCGTTTTGTACTACTTTTGTGCTAGTATATTCTTCTTGTACCGTTGTATTATTGCTTTATCGTTCGTCTGCGCGATAAAGCAATCTGTTCTACTTTATGTATATCTCGATTTTATTATATGCAATTAATTTTACTTTTTACAAATTATATTAATTTGCTGTGATTTATTTTTATTAACAATAACATTTCTATTTTTCTTTTTAATATTAATATCTTATTCCAGATCTGTTTAAGACAGTTTGTAAGATATTCTTAATTCAGTTTAATTTGTATTTTAATCAAAAAACTTTTCGCTATATTTTTATTTATTGTTCTTTCATTTAATATAAATTAACACAATAACAAATAATACAAAGCAGTCACAGCAACGAATTCTATATGGCAAGTGGATTATTCTTTTGTATTTGCATAACGCTTTTAGTGCTCGATGATATATCTTCTTCTCTTATAAACTCTCAGCTTAGAAGCAAGAATATTGGATACAAAGTTTTACTATTGTTTTTATTGTCTTCACATCGTTTAACACATTGTACTTATTTTTTATTAATTTATATATGTTATAATCACAGAATGATGGCAAGGTATTTCGTCACTTATACACACATGTATATTTTATATGAAAACTTATTTCATATTTTCTACATGTAGTCTTTGTAATTACTTGTAATGCTTATTGTACGCTTATTGTACAGTAAGAGTAAGTATAAAATAAATATTATTGAAATATTAAGTAATTGAAAATATAAATCTTAATTATGATAAAATCCTATTAGGGATAATTATTTCATTCAAAGTTAAGATTTTTGCAACTCAAGTATTATTAGATAAAATATTTGGACTTAACAGTATTTAAAAATTGCTTTATTTCGTTTAAAATTTTTATAGAAATACGACAATTATTCACACTATGTGATACACTTTAAATGCACTTATGCATTTTTCTTAGCAGACTTAATTAATTTCAAGCACACGATCACAGTTTAAGCATAAAGTAATATTTTCCAATATATAAAATTTACGTAAAATTATTTAGGGTCCCGATCGAACGAGTCTCACTTCAGTAGAGATGGAAACGGAAGAAAAAGAAGCTACAGACTTGGCCAAAACACCAGAATCATCAGATATAGAAGAAGAGAAAATAGAAGAAGATAAGGAGAGCGACAAAAAAGAAGAAGAACAGAAGAAAGTCTCATTCTTTACATACTTCAAATTTCTCTTGGTGATGATTAACAGCACTCTAACTTCAATGACAAAATATCTAAATCGTTTCTCCTACGACTACAGATATATTCGCAGGGTTTTAGCGAAGGAAAAAAAGATTCTAAAGGTATATATAAATTATTATTTTAAAAAATTGAAGTTAATTTATAAATAAAAAAACATACTGTAATATTTTTTTAATATTTGATGATTATTATGATATTTAGGCGAAACCAGATTTTAGAATGGGAATGCGATTAGGAATTAATCAAATGTGGCAGCCTCTGATACAGGAACGGTAAGGATTTGCTCTCTATAAAAACTTTTATATAGTCAAGTTATATAGTTAACACTAAAATAAAACATATTATGTTTATTTAATAAAATTGAGAAAGACTGTATATTTATTACTATTAAAAAAATTTTGGAATTCTCTTTTTCAGGAAAATTTATATTGTTAATTATTAGTTATTTATTAGTTATTTAGTTGAAATTAAATATTAGGTGTAATAAAATTATATATTAGGAGTATTATTCAATTTTTTGTGCTATTCTGGCTTTTCACATTAACTTGTAAATATAATATTGTAGTTGCTTAAATTATTTTTATTTTGTATTGCTGCCATTTTTGAGTATATGTTTTATTCAAACATCTTTTACAAGAATGATCTCTTATGTAAATACATTGTGCAACATAATTTTTTTACTTTAATTTTTTATATTTTTTATATTTTTTATAAATGCTTTACTGCATATGTGTAACATATCTATAAATCTAACTATTAGATAATTTAATATTTGTTTTTATAGCTATGTAACATTATTTAAAAATGCAGTAAAGAATTACATTTTTGTTATTCAATGTTGCAAAGCATACTTCAAAATAGTTGGCGTCAAAAATATAATTATAACTTATGCTTTTTCGATATATCCCATGAATAATAAATCTTTAAGAAATCTGAAATGTAACTTTTAAAGAATATGTGTAAGTATAAAAAATAGTTTTAGCGGTTTCCAAACTTAAAACTAAAATGAAAATACGTAGATGTTAGTAGTAAATGTGCTCGCTGTAACAGATCAGCTACAAATGGCAATATGGAGGAACAGTATGATCCTGGAGAAGGTCCGAGTCAATCGCAATCGCAAGATGATAGGTAAGGGCTTTTATTTTGTGTGAATTGCTTTGATAGATATTTTATAAATGTATCATGTGTTTAATTTATTGTGCACTTAGCAAAAATGATTCTTGTACATTTATTACACCAAACTAATGTCGAATTTCTATAACAATTATTTATAATTTATGGAAATTATAGTTAACTTTTTATTAAGAGAAAATAATTGTTTTTGCTTTTCAAATCTTTTTATTATTTATAATATTAATTAAATAATATAGAGAATATATACAAGTTTATTTTTATTTTAAGTCTAATAAGAAAAAAAGAAATATCTATATAACTTGAAATAAAATTCAATTTTATATTTTACTTTATTTTCTTAAATTATGAACCTTTTGTTTATAATAAAAATAAAATTTTCAAATTTGTTTAATAAAATCCAACAAGATTAGGACAGGAAAAAATTTTGTATTATATTCGATATGTATGAATTTGATATTGTATGAACTTGATCAATAAGTATTAATCTATAAAAGATTTGAGCCTTGTTGGTAAAAAAAGAAATTAGGTAATTGGGGAAAATAAAGGTCCTTCGAAATAACAGCATAAGTTATTTGTGTGACATAAAAATCGTTTCACGATTGAGAGATCAGATCAATTGCCGTAAGTTTTATCGTGACATATCTATTATAATGAAAAAACAACAAATTTTTCAATTATAGCTAGATCACTTAATATAATATTCTATTATAATGTATCTTTTTCAATATTTTTTAATAATTTGTTTTAATATAATTTTTCTTCCAAATTTATCTCTTACCTTTTTTTATTATTGTATCTTTTTTCTTCGTGAATGGTAAAATTAATAATATAATGTTTTAAAATTATGATTAAAATTCTTTACTCTCGTAACATATTTATACGAAGTAAACGTAGAAAGAGTGGTGTTGTTTGTGTCAGGAAGAGGAGCTCGCTGGCAGTGCCGCACATCCGAATTCTGGCGCCGAGTTTGGAGCGAGGATTGGACATGTCCTCCTCCAGGTATCAAAAGTGTGTCGTGAAACTCAAGCATCTCAATGTGCTTGATCTTTTTATAAATGCACTATTCGCACGCCTCTCCTCGCATGCGGCACGTCAGATAAGATCCTTTTACTAATAATTGATTGCCACCTCTACTTCGTTTTGTGGCAAAAAGGATCGCTTCCTGACACGAAAAGAGCAAAAAAATTGACTTGCGCGACTTGCGTGTCTCTTTGATTATTGTATACAGTGAATGACGAAAACGAATAACGTCTACTGTAGCAAATACATTAATATTGTCAAATGTCTTTAGTTTCATTTTCAGGTTTTATAGTTCAGATTTCACAGTTCCTGAACTGGGCTTTAAATGTGCTTTTGATATCAATTTATCTGAAAAGAAAGATGCATCTCTGTTCTTTATTACTATTCAGTTTTGATATCTAAAATTATTCCTTTGTGTGTATACAGAAATTACTTCTCTAAATTTTTCTATTATTTAAGTAACAATTTTGTATATATTTATATCTGTTTTTATTTTATATATATATGTGAATTTTTATACTTTAAATAATTTTTATTTATTACGTATATATATTTAACACAGCTAGATCATCTTTCTTCTATATAAATTTATGTTGAATAGTTTATTCTAACTATAAAATTAATAATTAACTTGAAGATTTTATGTAAGCAGCACACTTTTCTCACAAGCCTTGGCAGTCGAACAAGAAGAAGAAATTGGAGAACTTTCAGAAGTGGATCAACCTCCCATCGTACAATTGGCAGCGTCTATCTGGTTTGGAATTTTGGCGCATTCTAGTATACTTTGTTATTTTATGGTGTTTATACATCAAATTAAGAATGCATCAGTACTCTCGACACCATTGCCACTTATGATATTCTTATGGGGTTCTTTAACAATCCCACGACCCTCAAAAACATTCTGGATAACAATGATCGCATATGTCGAGGTAAAAAATATATTTCATAATTTATTCCTAAATATATACATATATAGAATACAGAATCTCGATGGAAATATTCCAATTTTTAGGCCATTGTCATAATAAAATGTATTTTCCAACTGGAATTGATTCCTTGGAATCAAAAGGCTCCAATAAGCCATCCATTATACGAGCCGAGGATTATTGGTGTTTTAAAAGATTCCAATTATGCTCTATGGGATTTATTATTGCTTCTTATGCTATTCTTCCATAGGTACAAGTAAAAAAAAAAACAATAATAATAACGCATATAACAATATTTTATAAAGCATAATGCTTATGATTGGTCTACAGACTTATGCTAAAATCCTTGGGTCAATGGACAGCTGCATCTCCACGAAAAATAATTCCTTCTCAGTTACCTGCAGTGCAGGCAAAACCATCATTTTCAGACAAAGAACAAGAAGAACTAGACATACAACAAGAAACCGAGTACGTTAGAATTTTTCGAAACAATGTCTAAAAATTTGTATATCTAAAATTTTGGTGTCAATAAATGTATGACACTTATTTTTTAATATGTTGTAGTTCTCACGAAGAAGCAAAAGAATCTCAAAAACAATCAAACGACCATGTATTAAATGATAATGTTCCATCCGTAACAGAGAACAAAAAGCTTATAGTTACGCAAGAAGATCCACACAGTAAAGTGTTTTCTAAAACGATGAATACAACGTAAATAATTATTTTATTTAAGCATGC
>Ga0157364_1000727_pt1 | contig 24581 bp, 8 predicted proteins | sample AttsexASBM2_FD_111476 | JGI IMG/M metagenome (GOLD analysis project Ga0157364, IMG submission 111476) | Fungus gardens microbial communities from leaf cutter ant in Ribeirão Preto, State of São Paulo, Brazil - Atta sexdens ASBM2 | ecosystem: Host-associated > Fungi > Mycelium > Unclassified ...
AGAAAACCTCTAAATAACCTCTAAAGGAAAGTATATCTATTGCTTCTAATGCATTATTAAACATCTAGCATATCGTTAAAGATTCAATCTATTTATGTGATAATTGTCAATGATTCTTAGACAAGTATATTTCCTAAAGCTCTATGGTATACTAATTCTACGATAAACAGCTTTAGCATACATTTTAAATAATAAGATATTATCTAATTTTTAAACAAACACACTAACCATCCTTATCGATATTCTTGTTTCAGGCAACTGCGCGAAGGAACGCTCGCGGAAAACGGCCTACAGAACGACAGTCGGCTAACGTTGCTGCCAAGCGTGGAAACCGGATTGTTGGTAAGTTGAACTCTCGTGTCCTGCACTCGTATGTGATGGATATTAATCAAATCGACCTACGGCGCACTTCGACGCCGTAATGAATACTTATCAGCACGATTTTTATCTTCGTCGCGAAAATACATCATCAGCTTGTGTGTAAGGCTTGGTAAATTCGATCTGCACCTCTTTCTTTTTTAATATCAAGGAGAAATATTTTCTGTGCGTATGTGTGTGTTCGTGTGATTATTAGGAATTATATTTTATTTATCTGTTAAACATACGTTCCAGGCCAAAATTTAGAAACATTTTTTTTTAAATGACATATTTTGAAATTACTTATTCAAGTGTAAAAATGTTCTTTTTAACAATAATTCTTTAGACCTAGTAACTTATTGAATTTGAAGAATTATTGTTAAAAAACATTGTTATGGATATTTGAATAAATATAATCCAACACGAAAAGATAGTTTTGCTAACATGCCTAAAAATTTCACTACAGATATGAAAATAATTTCATTGGATTATAAAATAATTACATAGGATATTTAAACTGCAGGTTGCGAAAATGTTAAAACTTTTTACAGCATTACTCATGCTTGAGTTTTTTCCTACATAGTTATTTTAATAATGTTATTTTCAGATCTACATTTACTTAAATTTTTACAAACAGCAAAATCATTGTTTTTTTCGTGCAAAAATTTCATCTATTTAAAAGTATTTCCAAACTTTTGATTTATGAAACGTATAAAACAGAGATATGATGGACTGATTTCTCAAATTGTTATTGCCAGATTTATCCGATAGAAATGAAAGAGATTCAGGTTCAGGTTCAGGCTTCCATCTGCCGTCTCGACAAGTAGAGTTTCCAGCTGGTGTTCGCACGGAATACGCCGTCGTCTGGTTTTTCCGTCGCGACCGCGATTGCAACCCGGATTCTCGCGCACTTGGCGAGACACCGGGTCCCCGTCCTGGAACGGTTCCTCGCTCCGGCGCGGCGTGGAGGACGCCGGTGACTCGGGCAACGAGGAGAGCGTACTACACGGAGGTGCGGACAAACGCCGTTAACTCTCCGGCGTTCGCGTGTATATCGCCGGGTCACTTGGTTTCTCGGTCATATCGTCCCCGACACCTTTATCCCTCGATAGCAGACGGATCCGACCTGCTATCGCGATCAACGTATACCTACCTTGTCCCTTGGCCCTTCGTGTCAAGACAGTTAAAGATCTTGCTGATCTTTAAACGAAACGGCCTTTAAACATTTTGCTTTTTATTTTGCATTATAGATGTTATTTAACGAAAATTTAACGCTGGATCGTAACTGATCCACATGTGAATCGTGAATATTATATTAAAGTTTGAAAAATATGCTACAGATTATTTTTATGTATGCCGAAAGCTCATTCAATTATTTCGTATTTTATATTACATATAATATAATTGTATATAAAAAATATGAGTATGAATTTAACATCATGGTTTAAACCTCATGATGTTAAATATATCTATATTTTTTAGAGTGTATATTATTATTTCCGATGCAATTAGAATGCTGGAGTTTATCTTGTTTTATCAATGAAATGTGATTAATTTTTTCATTCACCAATTTCGTAATTATTTTTACAGATTTAAAAATCTTTTTCCAGAATTAAAATACAGTCAACAATTTCAAAACGTAAAAGAATTTAAAAAATTATAATTTTATTATCGCTTCTATGATCGATTCGTGACAATATTTATATAAAGACATTAAAAAATTTCAGACTTTAAAAATTTATATAAATTAATTTAATTTAATTTTTCATACCACACTGAAAAAAATATAGTCAATTTTAATAAATATTTAGTTGAAAACTGCTAATTAAATATTTATTAAATATAAAGATATATTTATTTGATACAAGAAATGTTAATTTGATTTAACAATCATTTTTTTTTATTGAACAAATATTTACTTACTGTAAGTAAATGTTTAGTTGGCAATATTGAACTAAATATTTATTAAAATTAACTATATTTTTTCTCACTAGTGCACTAATATCATAATTGTACAAATTTACTTTCTGTAGTACGGCAAATGTCGAGTTTATAGAATTATCTCGTCACACTCGCATACGGAACATCTGGCCGTGGAACGATCCGCTACAGAAATCGGAGCGCGTAAACATATGACGCCCAGGCCATATGACTTCGGGCGACTGTAATGTTTCGTAAGGTTTGACCGAAGTAATAAATGTAACGTAATGTAACGTAACTCTAACTCAACCCTAACCGGTCGCAACACGACATATACAGGTGTTGTTCCGCGTGCAGAACACAGCCTTTAGGAAACAAGGTGTAGCAACGTCACGGAAATGATTCTCTCCCCTCTCACTGTGCCGCCGTTTCCGCTTAAGAATCGTAGAGGATATTAGATAGAGCCGAGAAACAAAACAAAACGAAGCTGAACGTAACGCTCGGAACTTCCTCGACACCGTTCGTGAAATCTGAGGAAGAGATGCCCGTCAAGCTCATTCTATATAATTGCATAAGCATTAGTTGTAATTGCTTGTAAGAATTGATCAATCACAGTCGAATATGAGAAGAATATTACAATAATTCGATTATATTCGATTGGTCAATTCTTATAACTACAATTACACACACAAAAATATTATTGCTATAAGAAAAGTGATTATTCAATTTATTTTCTTCCTTTTAAGTAATCTTGAAATTATCTTGAATAAAGAATATTTTCTTAGTAATAATCTTGAAATATATTTATTATAAATTTTATAAAAATTGTAATTAAAGAATTTATTTTTGTTTTTAAAGAATATTATAAAATTGTTCGAAGAAGTGAATTTATACGAATAGAATTTTATTACATTTCAGCGTATTTATTTACAGTCAAGAAGGGAACTTGGTTACATGAAATTCTTAACTCATTCATACATCCATACCTCGTCCGCAAGCTGTCACATCTATATTATTATAAAAGTTTTAGATAAATTTTTGTTTATCCTTTTCTTACTTCCTTACTTTTCTGGTACCCTCTGACTTCGTAGAAGCGACTTTATATATATTAAGCATATCAAATTTATTTTAATTTCATAATCTTGAAGTATTAAGCTTACCAGGATTCAGAATATTATAAATAAATTTCATACTTTTGATAAATTTATTACAGATTAGAGATTATATGAATTTTTAAATACTTGAAATAAGTAATTATTATTACTTGCGTAGCACAGTAAATATTTTTCTTATGTACGCTTAGTACGCAGTTGCAGAATGGGCTTCACATAGCGTTTTTTAATCTTTCTCCATTTACGGTACATTAAATAACGAGCCAAATTTCTCGAGGCATCATTAATTAGGTGTACACGCTTCAGCGCTCAACATATATCTGGCCAGATACCAGAACTAACACGAAAATAAAAAGCAAAGTTCTAAAAATTGATTTATAAGATGAAAAGTAAAATTCTAAACATTTTTTTTTATTTTATTGTTATAAAAATGATTTTGTTGCTTAGTTGCAATGATGATATTGATTACAAATGTAATCAATATCATGATATTATTGATTACAAATAATATAATTGATATAATTTTTACGATTTTAGAAATATTTTTTATCTCGCATCTCAGTCGCTTTTTCTTTCTAAATTTTTTTTTGCCTTTTTTTACCTTCTTTAAAATTTTTATGGCACCTTGGAGACTCTTTATGGCACATTGGCTGAAAAGTCTTATAAAGCATCCTTTGCTTTGTCAAGTAATACTGATACAGGTGATTTAACTATTGACTGATTTAACTATTGACTATTCGAAATCACTTATTTGCTTTGAGACTAACAATGATAACATTATTGCATGCATGCAAGATTGGTTTATGATAAGTCCGACAAATTACAAAGAGCACGAATGAAAAAGATGTATATATGAAAGACAAAGCGCCAGCAAAGCTGTTACTGGCTGTTACTGTCATAGACATATAAGATAGCCCAACATTAGCTATATATACCAGTGTTTGACAGAACTGTGCGAGAGGCAAAATATCGAGGCAATTTATCCTTTTTTATGCATCTTGATAGTAAATCTACTTTAGTAACACTCAAGAATTAGGCTCGACGCGTTTTTGTATGAAATGAACGAATCTGGCAAAAAAGTAAGTTGAAGTTAATGACTATTCAAATTAGAAAATCTATGACATTAATGGCATAGAGAACAAAAAGGCTGGAATAAATATTCTGCTTTAATTTCATCAAAATTGGCGAGAAAGAATTCTTGAGTATTACTTACTTTTATATCTTATTTTATTTTTTTCCATAATATAAATGTCAAGATGCAGAGAAGAATAGGTTGCCCCGATATTTTGTCTCTTGTATCGCATTCTACGAAACCCAGCACATACTGTAGAAAAATATATGGACGCTGGATCTATCTTATATGTTTTGTCTATGATTATTGCTACAACACTTACTTGTAACAAAAATAAGATTATTAAAGCGCAAAGTAGACAAAACAAAAACATAGATATCATAGAATATAATACCAGACAGATAATTTAGGATAATTTACAACTTATCATTTCTGATAAATTAAATTTCCTGGAAAAGAGAGAGACAGATAGAGAAAGAAAATTAATGAATGAATCTTTATAAGTTTTCTCAACTATTAAAACAAAAAACAACTTTAACAAACAAATTATATATATATATATATATATACACTTTTAACATTCGCTTAAAGCTCAAGCCTCTCACACTTTTGTCTCATATCGTAAGAGAGAGAGGAAAAAGGGGGGAAGGGAGGAAGGGAAGGAAATCGTGAACTTCAACATCTCGTTTGCGAAGAAACTCTCAGTTACGAGCGTTTCTAAGCCTTTCCGGGGGTTAACGGGTTGAAGGCATTAGGGGAAGGGACCCGAACGGGCTTTCTCTCTTTTCTCCCGAGTCTGAAATTGACTCCGACCCGGGCTAGCAACAGCGTGCGCGCGCGCGCACGTTCCCCGGGTCCTTATCGCGCCATGCGACCGAGACTTGCTCGCATGGCTGTCAAGGGATCCGGCCCGCTCGGCTCGGCTCTGCTCGGCTCTCTCGGTCACCCGCAGTCAATTTTAAAGTCGGCCTCTGTGTTGACTCGATCTCTATACGTGCCAACCGAGCCTGTATGCGTTGCGTGCGCGTCTCCCTTTCTCTCTCCTGCGCGCCCTCGCCTTCAACCCCCCTCCGTCTCTAGCCGCGATCAGGCCTACAGGGCGTCGCGGAAAAAAAGACACGTCTCGGTGCGTTCCGTAATTATTTCCTGTACGTTTACATGACAGTTGTACTCGTGAATATTCGTCGGGAAATTAGATTCCCAACTAGATACTCCGTTAAACATTTTTGACAGATGGAATTATTATTTTACATATCCAGCTAAGCGTATTTTTTACTTTTTTTTTTGGTCAAGAATGGCAATCATTTAGCTGAACTTAATAATTATATTATAAATCAGAGTTGCCCTAAAACTGGAAATCAGGGAAAAATAAAAAGGAATTTTGCAAAATTTTCTGAAAAATTATAATTTTTGGCTTTAAAGAAATTTAATATGCGACACATCTACGTCTATTTGGAATACTACCAACTTAACAATTAAATGCAAGCAGTAACATTAATAATAATATTTACACTGCCCTCTCCCCCCTTCTCTCTCTCTCTCTCTCTCTATGTTAAAGTACTCTCCACAAAATATTTACGAATTATAAATCAGGACGGAAATATAAAAAATTTCAAAATATTATCAAAGTATCAGGAAAAATAGTAAAATTTTCTCTGGAAATCAGGGAAGAGTCAGAGTGAAATTTTAGGAATTTGTACCTTGACAATCTTGTAAATACACATCTATGAAAAAATATTTTATATTTCGTAGCATCGCAAATGAATCTGGATTCTCCTTTTTTTTTAAAAAAATTACGCCGCCTTCGATCCCAATCAACAATCTTTGTTAAAGGAAAATTCGACAATCTTCCGTGAGCGTTTGTGAGTTGCTCCACAGCTCCGCTCTTTGATACACCCTATAGATAATACTAGTGGGTGGTTTTACGGGGCAGGGGGACGAGGCGAGACCTACGGGCCGGGTTCACACAGCTCGGCTGCGAGAGCGAGCGCCTCGCGATCGAAGAGCAGCGTTTCGTAGCGCGATTTATCTCTGCGCCTTCCTTTTTTCCTCATCCAAGCGCTCGCCCGACGACCTGCCGAGTGAAAGAGAGAAAAAGAGAGAAAGAGAGAACCCGGTCGGCTTTTCGGACTTCGTCCGGCGACCAACTCTCGCTTGGTTCGCGAAATCACCGTTAGATGTTGGCAAAATGGCAGAATCCATCTTCCGAAATTCGATTAATTTTGATACTTTTGCTACTTCCAATTGCGACTCGACGCAACTTTTTTACGCGTGATGGTTTTTCCCATCCATTCGTTATAAGGTTTCAGATTCTTTTTCGATTCTTCGAATATACTTCTATATCGAATTATATATCAGTATAATTGAACTGATGAAAATTCTCATGGCGAATCCGCGATTACAGATGTAACATGGGCGGAAAAAAAAGATTTGTTAAAATAATTAAAAACTTCACTGATTCAGCAAATCTGTAACCGTAATATACAAACAGTCAATTTTCTATATTAAAGTATTAACGAAGTTGTACAGCTGTGAATAAAATTATCGATTATAGATAATCACATTTATTATAATAGCATAACAACAAATATAATTTTCTATGAAAATTAATTCAATATATAAATTACAATTTTTAACAAAACATGCTAGCATAAAATGACGTGTACTTTTACTGTTGTAATTAAGAAAACTTGTTATATTAACGTCATTAGCAATTTTCATTGTACAATAGTAAAGAATTAGCTGAATTAGCATATTAATAATTATTTACAAACGTAATTTCTTTGTTGAATTATTATATCTTTTTAGTTATGCTGCGCTACGGAAACGTTCGTATTCGGATGCCTCCCTGTATCATCTTATTCTTGTTTAATCTTAGATAAACAACAAGGATAAAACGATACACGGAGACACTCAGGTAACATTTCCAAACGCACTCTTATAGATGTTGAACTCGTCCAGCAAGCTATAGTTTTGCTAGAACTAGCTAATCTATTTTTTTCCATGAATCTTTCCATATCTATCTTCACTGGCTGCACGTTATTATATGTCGTTAATTTCGTTAACACACGCGCTGTTTTTTGTTAACGCTTTATCATTTTACAATATGCACGTCATCCCTGATATTTTAAGATTTTATTCATGCTTTTCTGCATGAATAAAAATTTATTATGGCGAGAGAGAAAAATGTGTTAAATGTCACAAGTGCCTTTACCTGTATTTTATTTTGGGAAATATTTGGAGCGCTAACAATCTGTTAATTATCGATGAAAGTATAGTTTTCTAAAATAAGACAAGGACTTTTCTAAACTAAATCTTCATCAAAACAGATTATCGTGAGTCACTTTTAAATATATCATCATGTATATTCATTGTTTGATTTTTTTGAACATAGAATTTCTTTTGAACTCACTTCAAGGATCTAGTTTAAATATCAAAATAGACAAAATGACTGATTTGTAATTTTTTTATATTTCTACAATTTATAACATTATATTTTTGAAATTCTCCGTAACTTTTGTTACAACATGTAATAATAAAATTAACTCATTAATTTCTCTCATTTCTTAAAAAAAGTTAGACATAGGGTATCTCAAAATTGATGATAAATATTTTAAAAACATTTTTTGTAACATTTTAAAGATGTATCGGATATAGTACCTGTAAAGAAAATTAAATTTGGAAATGTGTTTAATATTGGGTTGTCCGGAAAGTTCGTGCCGATGTTGAAGAAAAATTGAAACACAGAAAATTTTAATTTAATAAATGTATACTAAAATTTAAATTAGTCGGCACGAACTTTCCGGACAACCCAATACTTACTTCAAATAAGTTCATTTATAAGTTGAAAATATTTAAATATTTTAAATATAATATTTAAATATACAAAATAATTTAAAAATAATTTATGCAAAACTTCATTGCGAGTTACTAATTAATTATAAAGAAATAGGATAAATAAATATTTCGTTTATTTACTGGACAACTAGTTTATGCATCGCAATGTAACTGTATACATAAATAATCTTGATTATGTACTTAAAAATTGAGATTTTTGTTATTTATTTTATAATATATTTCCATAGATTTTTATTAGAGCACAGATTTAAAAAAATACTACTATTTGTTAAAATAATAATAATAACTTGTGCTCCAGATAATAAACCGTTACCAAATTCGTCGTGTTATTTTTAAATATGATTTAGAATAATTTTTTCAATAATTTTGTTATCATTTTAAAAATATGTATTGTAAAATATCCTTAAGATGAAAAGTCTATACAAAAATATCGAGACTATAGTGTTTTTCATTTTTCAGAAAAATAAAATCAAGAAAAAAAACTTTTTATTTCTTTCCGAAAAAAAATAGAAAAATAAAATAGTTATATTTAGACATTGATAATAAAGCTGAGATTGTGCGTGCGTGCGTGTGTGAATAAATAATTATTTATTTTTATTGTTGTTTACACTATAGGTATAGATTTTGTGATAACGAGAATAGAACTACTAGAATAGAACTTTTGTGATAATGAGACAAATAAGTCTCATTATATATGAGTTAAACTTTTGTATGATATACAAAGTATAGATTCTTTTCATTACAAAAGATTTTGTTACAAATAAAATAAGCCTATATTATGCTTGAACTAATAATTCTATAGTTGTCTATAAATTTTTCTTTTCTATTCCATAATACAACACATAACTTATTACTACAGAAACTTATTACTACTTTAAGATGCACATGCACAAACAAATTTTCTTTATTCAATAAAATTTCAGACACAAGAATAAAACAAGAAAAATGGAATTAAATATATGGAATTAGAAAAATGGATTAGGATGAAAAATCATATTGTCTGTTTCTGGCTTTGTTCCTAATAATCCCAACTTCTTCAAAAAAAAATTAATTGGATGGTACAGCAAACCTATAATTTATTATGCGAATTCATCAACAACTAAAAAAATTTGATGGCTTAATAAATCGCTAATGTTATTCAGCTGTCAATTTTGCTATTTTAACATAGAAAATTGACCGTCTATATATTACGACTGTAGATTTGCTGAATCAGTGAAGTTTTCAGCTGTGTTTTTTTCCGTGTTATGTTCAATCTTATATTCCTTATTATGAGTCCTAACATTATCTGTATTATGTAATACAGATAATGTTAATTGGCTTCTTTTTTTATTAATATTTAATAATTAACAGAAAGAAATTAATTCATAAATGAACAGAAATCTTATAAATGATCACGAACTTTATTATTATGAATTACTTACTTATTAGAAACATTTAAATGTAAAAGAAAACTTAAAAGTTGCGAAACCATTAACGTAGAAGACAATAATGTTGAAGTTATTAAAAGAAAAAAGATCAACAATGGAAGAACTGAAAAAGAAAAATTATTTTTCTTCCAAATTTCGGAAAATTTTTCTTGGAGCTAAGAACACTAGCCGAGTTTATGATAGTTCCCAAATTAATAGTTTAAAAATTACGAATGACTTGAGGGAATACAGGATTAGAATTTCGCGCACTCAGGAATGGCAAGATGGTCAGTGTGAAGGCGTTGAATTTTGTTTGAATTTTTATTGAATAAAGTTCGAAGAAGTATGTTATTTGTAATTTTTAAACACTTTTCATTTGAAAACTATCATAGGCATTTTCGTATTAAATTTTTCATCTTAAAATGTCACAAAGAATTTACCTTTATATTTATCATAAATTTTGGAATACTCTGTATACTGTATTCTACTATATTATATTTTATTCTATATAACATGTGTGTGGAATTATCCATGAGTTGACACCATATTTGATAAAAGGTAATTCTAATATTAAAGACGATAGTTTCCTAACCGCTTTCTAAACCTTCCAGCTGTCTTTGTGTCGTATATGTCGTTTGACTAACTACTTTATCCATGTCTCTGGATTTCCGGCGTTTTGGCTTAAACAGCAAATGAGATTATCGCATTAAGGCGTATATGCACACCCACTTTACGGTAAATTGATTTCGCGGCCGAAGATGACAGCAAACCAATCGGTGCGTCGGCTATTTCCGTCAGAAATACATCGGCCACTATTAACCGTTGAAATAATTGCATAGAGTTATAGACGGATTATCATCGCATTTGCTCTCGCGCTGACCCGAGTTTTCCTTTCATTTCTGGAATTTCAAGCGAAATGAATTAAAAGATGCGTGGCCGGGATATTGAATTGAGCGAATCATTTTTTCTATTTGTATGGATGGAAAGAGAAAAAGCGAAATTAAAATATCTGCGAAAGTATATATCCGAATAAAGTTCAGTTATCGTGTATATATATTTTTGGTGCAACAAAGAGAAAATATTAAAATTCGATAAAGTATCCGAGCAAAGATCATGTTACATCGAGTTTTTATTTTTATATGGATATATGAATCTATATATTTTTTTCTTGCTTTTTAACATTTAATTTTATTTTAATTTAGATAGCGAAAAGCGAACAAGTTCATCGTCAATTATGCGATCGACCACGTCAGCGTTCAATTTACTCTTGACCCGTATCGCTTTTATTATCGCTTTCACTCGTTTAGTTTTGTTCGTATCAGCTTTCGAGAAGTTCCAAATGTAGCAGAACATGTACGTAGGGATCACTTCAGTCTAGTGTAACAACCTAGTAATTGAGTGTGCGAATTTTAAATCTGAGATACAATGAAAAAGCAATGGAAAGCACAAAATCGTGTAATTCTGCAAAAAAAGTCTGGTTGCATTAATTGATGAAAAGAAAAAATTCTGATTGAAAATGAACAAATCAGAATTTTTTGATAGAGTTATAAATAATTCTAGTAACTCTTAAGATAATCAGAATTCTGATTAATATGATCCTCTGATTAATAAGATCTTCTGATTTGTTCATTTTTAATTAGAAATTTTTCTCATTGTAATCTATATGATTTCTAATAGATTAAAGTCTTATTGCCTGTTTCCTACACTGCAAAAGATGTGTATTAAATTTTAATAAATATTTATTTGAATAATACTAATAATACTAATATATAATAATATTATAATACTAACTATTTACTAAATGTAAAAATATATTTATTTGATATAAAAAAAACCATTAATTTTATTTAAATATTATTTTTTTATTGAAGAATATTTATTTACTTTAAGTAAATATTTAGTTAATATTTAAACAAATACTATTTAAACAAGTATTTATTAAAATTTAGTTAACTCTTTTCAATGTATTGTTTATATTTTTCAATTGTGTTTCAGGCCTAACAGTTTTTATTTTTTTTCTGATTGAATCTATTGTAATTTTATGTATATGGTTGAGATAATCAGAATTTTGATGTTTTTTGTGAAAAATTTTTTCAATGTGATCTACCTGGTTTTCGATAGGTTGAAATTTTTTATTACCTTTTTCGTGTGCTTTCAATTGTGTCTCAGACTTTAGGCTTTTTTATTATCGCTTAAAATTATTAATGTTAAGATTTAACATTAATTTTTTTTTTAAGAAATTGTTGGAAAAATGTATTGTACAACTGAGAAAGTCAAGTTTGTACGTACAAAATGATTCTTTTTAGTGAAATTTTAAGAGCGAATCGGAGCCACTTCGCAATTCTTAAACGGTTCATCGCGATTCACGAGTCCCGCATCCGATCGATCGTTGCCGCACCGAGGAAGTTCGCTGTGGGAGACTCAGGCGAGATTGGGTGCGGGGAGTGAGCCCGATTGGTTAATCGTTTTGCAAGAGCGTTTCTCCGAGCGACGAGATTAAGCTTGGGACACGCTCCGCTCACGATCGAAAGAGCGTCCGATTTCGCGATGGAGACGAAGACGACTTGTGCAGCCTAAAAAATATAAGAATATATATAAATGCACAGTATAATCTTTTTTCTTAAAAGAGATCTTAAAGCTGCTCGAAGAAGAGATAGATTGATCAGTTTGTCGATTTCTGCGAAATTGCTTTTGGAGGTTCTTTGGAATATATTGTCTATTCAAATAATGTCCGTTTCTAGTAATGCAGAGATTAATTTTAATGTTTAGTTTGACTCATTCTTTTTCTAATTATTGCATTGAGAAAAATGTCAAGTTGAATTAATTGAAATTATGGAAAATAGACGAATCAAAATTTTCTGGTCAAATCTACTAGAATTCTAGTTGAGATAATCAGAATTCCAATTGATATAATCAGAATTTTCTAATTCGTCCATATTCAACCAAACATTTTTATCAGTATATTATAGAAATGAAAAAAAATAAAGAGAGAGTTGAACTGAAATTAAAAGTAATTTGATGGAAACGGACATAGATGTTCACCGAGAAAGTTGTAAAATTATATTATACGTTTAAATGTTTTCGTTATATTTATTGTATTTACATTTATATTAAAAATTATAATTGAATATAAATAATGTAAAATGATATAAATTTAATTAAAAATTTTTTATGTTTTTATTAATTTTATATGTTTTTGCATTAAAAGATGATATTGAGAAGTTTTCATATAATACGTGTTTTTTTCGACAAATAAAAAAAAATAGATTTTAAAATGCAGGAGGAAATTCGCGGTAAACAGCGCAGGCATTTCAAGATATGACGATTTGGAACATCTTACGTATACATATACATATAACAAAAGTTGGTACGCATGCATATTTCTCTTTGACACTGCGAACAACTGATACCGGTATCTCGTCCTTTGCCATGAATAGAGTTTAATGCGACACGTGAAGCAAATGCATCGGTTCGATGGCTCGAGCAGCACCGTTTTCGCTTGCAGTCGTTGCAACATCATACGACGATCGCATGTGCAAGCGGCGCAGCGGGGTCGATTTCTTATATTTAGCGTCGGCTAGATTAATAATTTATAGCGTCGCGCACGACATAAGGCGAGTAAATTTAACATTCGCGACTCTCTTCCGCTGTCCACTGATCGCGACTTACGGATATTGACGCAGAGGGGCAGATTCCCGAGATAATTTTGTTCAACTCGTTGTGGAAGCGATAACATTCTGTTTGTCCAGATGCGTGAACGGGCACCCGATTGCATTAAAAACTGTAGATTATTAAGATACGCAGGCACGCATGAAGGTCGCATTCTTCTACTTTTACACTGCATTTTTGCCCATTGATCATGATAGATTGTTAGTAAAAAGCGGGCTTTGTCCTGTTAAAACTCTTCCTAAATCCTTGTCATTGTTGCGTTAAACGGAATGATAAAAAAACGCGGAAAAAAGACATTTAATTCCGTAAATAGCATTAATCTGATATCACGTATCTTTCTAATTTCCTTTTTTGGAGCATTTTAGGATTATTTTTAATTTCTCTTTCAAAGAGATTCATAGTATTGAAATTGCAAAGAAATATTCATAATAAAGAAAAGAAAATTTTTTTAAATGAGAATTTATCAAAACATAAACAAGAGAATTTAGCAAAAAATAAACATATGCAGAGGCTCTTTTTCAAGTCAATTAAAGTCTAGAGTCAATTAAAAATCTATTTAGCTGCCCACGAATTTACTTTAATGTGCACAAATAGGTAAATTCTTCATTTAACTTCAAATAAACTTTATTAAACATTTATTTTAAATAGGATTTTAATATGATATTTAATATCAAGATTTAATCGAAAATTGAAAATATTTTGAGATGTGATCTTTGACATTGATTTGCGTTAATAAAAAATTAATTTCAGAACGGTTTTGCTGAACTGTCTAAAAATTTAGCCAGATCTGAAAATAATTTAAGTGGCCCATCAAAATAATTGGGATAAGTACTACGCCATCAATGTGGATTCCCTAATTAATTCATAACATTAATTCATAACATATTTTTATGCCGAAAAACAAATTGTACAGTGCTTTTGAAAATCTTTTATTTTCGGGATATTATCCGTGAAAAACAATGTGTTCATCTTGCAAGACTAGAATGAGAATTTATATTATTACTTTACTTTTTACGATTATTGGATTACGTTGCCATGGATAGACCACCGATTATCCATCATTGGACTACCTGAGAATATTAAACAATTATACTCAAAATTGGGTCAAATAATAAGTTTACCGAAAATATAATGTTTATTAAAGTCATTTTTGAAAGAATTCTTATATTTACGTTTACAAATTTTAAAATTTAATGAACTAAACAATACATATTTTATATAAAATAATTGAAAAAATTATAAAATAAGATAAACATTTAGGTATCAATTGCTTCTATCATATAAAATTGTACTATTTTACTACGTAAAATAATAAAATATAATAAAATATAATAAAATATAATAAACTTTATTTAATTAAAATATAATATAAAAAGTATAATATAAAATTTTATAACATAAAATAGTTATATAATAAAACAAATAATTATACACAGAACTGTCTTATGCTTTATTATTAAATTGGCAAACATTTCTTATGGTAATACTTATTTGTTCCACACAATGTGCTGTGGTTCAATTATTGGTTCGTTCATGGCCTTGCCATGTGATCCATTTATGGAAATGTATCAATTATCATATATAATCTATAATCTTGTACGTAAGTTGCCGAAAGTAGAGTATCCTATTCTATAAAAAGTGTATATCTTCAACTTTAAGAAAATATTGAGATTAATAAAATATATTTCAATTGAATAGTTTCAATAATCTTTGCAAAATCGGGAAAAATAAGATCAAAATGCACAAAAATGTATCTTGCGAAATTACAGCGTCTTTGCTGCGCCTATCTGAGTAATTAACATGGCGGCTATTTCTTTACTAATTTATAATTTCTCCATCATAAATGGCGCGACGAAATCACGTATAATAATAAAAATATTTAACTAGTCCATCCATTGCACCGATCCATCGATGGCATACTTATCCTACGTAGAATGTTCAGGCTGGTGGCTAGAATGTCAAAAATTTTTTTACAACATTAATTATCATGCTTGAAATTCTTATGTAATTATTTTGATGGTGATTCAACAAAATTTATATATTATTTCCAGATTTATATTTAGCTAAATTCTTTAGATTTTCAACAAAATTGTTCTTTCCACGTTTCTTTAATAAATTTCCAATGTAAGCTTCGTTTTATGATGTTTTCATTTATTGACTGCTTTTTTATTGAAGTAAAGAGAATTGCTGTAAAGAGAAAGGTCTCTTCATTGGTTTCTTAAAAGAAACGATAGACTTTGCAACACGGTCGTGCGCGATTCCCGCGAAGTCCCGGGACTTTCCTCAGACCGAATCCATGAATCGAATTACCGAATCCGACGATGACCGCGTCCGGCGAAAGGAAGTCCGTTAGGTGTACATGAGGGATGCCTAACTGTGCTCGTTGAGGGTCTGAGCTTCGATTCCGCGAGGTTTCCTCTCTTCTGCAGGTCTTCTCGCGCCTTCTATCTTGCACCGCGGTCTCATCGATTCGCGCGGTCTCATCTTGTACCGGTAACACTTGGAAAAAACCGATACTATTATTATTCAATCATAAAAAAGGAGAAAAACTACATATTCTAAAAATCGCATCCGAATCAAATGTTATTTCGTGAATATTCTTAAAACGCTGCAGGAATGAATATTATTAATGTAAAGCTAAAGATGTAATTACTAAACTAATTGTGGATAAATAAATTGGAAAAATAAACTCTTCATACATAACGCAAGAACTAATTAAATGAAGACTAAGTTTATCTTATATTAGAGTAAGGCTTATCATCATAATGTAATTCCAATTTTTGCTTAATTAGGTGTGTTTCTCTTTATAATCGACAAGTAATAGCGGAAAATTGTGTTATGTATTGAATAAGTGTAAAATTCCCTTAATACTAGATATTGTAATCGACATTTCTCTTCATGTTATTATGAACGAGTCACAATTATCAAAATATGGATCTACACAGTCAAATAATAAACATTGACAATGAATTTTTTGAAAGAGATTGTACTTTTTTTTTCTCATCTTAAAATAATATAAATCTTATAATATTATTTTATAGTATTGTAATAATTCTTATACAATATATTTATTTTAAATTTAAATAATATACCATATCTTTTTTAGATTGTGTAAAAATTAAGTAAAAAAATGTTACATAAAAAATTAATTAATACTATAGTACTGTAAGTATTACTGTACAGTGGCATTATTTTACACAGTGCTATAATAATTTTTATAATATACTGTTATTTTATTGGAAATTTTACCAACTCGTACATATAATTAGTATATTAATAATTATGTTATTTAAAAAATACGCTGTAATAAGCTATTACATTGCGTCGCATCGTTTATTATCTTGAAGACGCAAGTAAGCGATTCTCACATTAATCATACATCTCTCGATAGCGATATCAAATACGCAGTCGAACCGTTTTCATTTCTAAAATAACGATCCTCTCCTATTGTTTCAGGCGCAACGACCGGAGCAGAGCGTAATGCAGGCCTTGGAGAGCCTCAATGATTCACAGGTGAATGACTTCTTGTCCGGCAAGGCACCACTTAATCTTACGATGCGACTAGGCGATCACATGATGTTAATTCAGCTACAGTTGTCTACCGTAACCCCGACATCGCCGACTGCCAGTCAGGCGAGCTCTGCCAACAGTAACGGCCATAGTCATCACAGTAGCAGCAGCAACAGTAGCAGCAACGTTGCTAGTTTACCCAATAGTAACAATACCACGAGCATGTCCAATCCGTCTGGCGGTCATTCGTCGTTGCAAACCAGAAGATGCCTGACGGCCAGATCACCGGGAAATATTGTTAAGCCGCAAAACGCTGCCGGGGCACCAGCTGGCAGAACGTCGCATCTAATTAGCAGCCTTGCCAGCGCCCTACACGCAGCCGCGAGCTATAGCAACAGCAGCAGCCTACCTACCGCCAGCATTACCACTACGACCACCAGCCCGGTATGTTCTAGCCGGGTTACAACATCCTCTTCGTCCGTCTCGACGGCGCCAATTAGCCCGGCGCATTCATTGTCGTCGTCCAGCAGCAATTCGGGTCAATCGCAATCTACGCGTGGCAATTCGCATAACGTTCCACCTACGAATGGCAGTTCTTCCAGCGCGTGTCAGCCCTGCCCGCTTTATCACCACCATCATCATCATGGCCATCACCATGGTCATCACCATGGCCATCATCATCACCACCATCATCACCATCATCATCATCATTCGAGGAACAAACCTAGCTTACCCAACCTTTCCACTTCCTCTTCTTCCTCTTCCTTCAGTTCGGGTTCGTCTTCGATTCAGGAGCAGTCTGCCTTGGAGCCGATGTCTTACGACGCGACGCTACCCAGGAAGAAGCTCTGCAGCGGCCACCATCATGGCCAGCCATCATCGTCCGTTACCACTAATGGCATGGACGCCACGAGGAGTCAACACGAGGAATCTAATCCGCAGAGCCCAACATGCACCTCATCGCTGATGCTGGAGCAATCGCCACCCAAGCCCGCCACCCTCGACACTCGAGCGCTCGCCGAGGCATCTCGGAACCTCACTCAGAAGCTGAAGCAGCTCTCCTCTGAGGTACTCACCTCGCGGGTCGACCTCGCAGAGGTATACATTGTTACCGAAGCCAGTTCCCCCTGTGTATCATTATTTGTGATTTATATTCGTGATTGCACGTCGATCAAGGTCCTAAGAGGTGCGCCGTGATTGGTCGCGAATTGAATTGTTTGATCTCTTTTTAAATTGGACAACTTATTTATTGGATAGAAATTCTTCGATGCTAAATTTATTTCTCGATTGTATGGATAAAATTAAAAATGAACACTTGCTCACAAAATACTCTCAGGTCCTTAAAATTATCATATTTATATTGTATTTAACTATATTTTATGCTAATAACATTTAAATTCTAATGTTCTGTTGTGACAAATGATGTATTCTTAATTAATATTACGCATTAATACTGATTTTATATTGTACTTTTGAAACAAAGTTTAGCATTACGTGTGTAAAATTTATATTTTGGAACTATATAATTTCATATAGATAAACTTAACATCTCATTATTTAATTACATTTCATGTTCGTAAGCTTAAACAGAGTCTCATAAGATTAAATTCAATTTTTCCATAACATTCCGATTTTCTTAAATAATAACATAACATACACTTACGAATTTTTTATGTAAAATTTTTAAAACATAAATTTTTAAACTTAAAAAATAAGAAACTTGAAAGATATAACAGAGAAGGGAAAGAGGAAGGATATATCAAAATACTAATTTGACAACTTATTTCCGCTTTTAAATACGAAAATAATATATTTCTAAAGCGATATGTAAATTTTTTTTTTTCGAAACATTTTATTAGAAAAGTGTTTTGTACGTCATCGTGCATAAATACAAGGCAACTAAAGACATATCAATAGATAGAACGTAGAATGTAGAATCTTACGTATCTCTTTAAATTTAGGAGAACGCAAGACGCAGGCAAGGCGCAATAATAGAGAGTATGCATCATCATGGCAAAGGCGTGTATTCCGGCACGTTTAGCGGCACTCTGAACCCAGCCCTCCAGGATAGACACGGTCGGCCGAAGCGGGACATTAGTACCATCATTCACATCCTGAATGACTTGCTCTGCGCGACACCGGCCGCATCCGCAGGCCACTACAGGCATCATCATCATAGGCATTCGCATACTCGCCAGCAATCTTCCTTGATGTCCGCATCTTCCGCGGGCACTACAACTACCGCGAGTGGATCTACTTCGTCGATCAGCTGTCATGATTCCACACCAGGCTACTCCAGTGGTGTGTATTTATGAATTTATATCGAATAATATTTTTAAATAATAAAACAAAGAAAAATTTTATAATATATTTAATATTCAAGATACTAAAAGAATTAAATTATATATATTTAATTATTTTTATATTTAATGCCTTGTATTGTAATTATAACATAACACGTCACTATTTTTATTTAAAAAATGTCTAGAAACTTTTATCTTAATATCATTAATTTCTATTAATACTAATGTGCTGTGTGATGTTTGGAATGTAGAAGAATTATCAAAGGAGAACGAGGCAACGAAGGGCAAGATGCGTCGGCTGCGCTTAGTCATGGAACAACGTCGTGCTAAGAGAAAAGCCAGGCGACAGGCGCGAGCGGCACCATATACCACACAGTGGGCTGCGATGACTCCCGCCGATCCGAACCACGAGCCGAACACGTCAACTGCGACCTCGAGCACCACCACCACTACTAACAGCGCGGAGCCGCAGAACGAGCCGGAGCTTCAACCGTGTAGCCCCGAACCGGTCGTAGCTTAAATACCACGTCACTAACAGTCAATTCATGGCACAGTAATATCTTCTATATTCGTATACATAGAGTATGATTGTCCGTTTTCGTTTCTACCTATCGCACTGATTTATTCCGAAGGAAGAAAATGCAGAGTCAAACGTGTTTTATCGCGCAGTTACACTCGTTCCTTACAACTCTCGTTCCGCGCAACCAAACGCTGCAAAACGTTTTAAACATTTGATTCGACACTCGTTCTCGTTGATACCCCGTACACGGTCTCGATCATTACCGTGAATCCACTGAGTTTCTCTCCGTATTATGCAAGTGTCTCGCTTTCTCCGATTTGCGTTACTTTATGCAAATAGACGTAATCTGCGAGGATTCACTAACTGATGAATCGAAAGATAAATTCCAATCGAACATCCTTTCTTTTTTGTATAGCACTCGAAACTATTTTTTGAATAACATTTTTTTTATATCTTTTTTTTTGGAATATATCATTTTAAAATCCTATTCTTAAAAAGAAATGTATATATATATATATGTATATATATATATATATATATATACGAAAAATTAGAGAAGTATTATAATATATACTGTACTATTTTCCTAGTTTTTCGTATAAGTTTCTTTTCAAAAATAAGGGTTCAAGAATTTCTCTTTTTTTTTTAGTTTTTTTTTAGATCGGAATCTTTTTGCAATATAATATGCATTGCATTAGAGTTATCCCACAAAAAAATCATTTACAATTCATCCATGGACCATCATTTTAATTCAATCGCGTTTGCTTATTATTATCATCAGTGTACAATGACAACGCATTACTATCATCATATAAACGTTTCCCGTGATGACATGTGAAACATTGTAGGGGGCGCAATGGGGCATTTTGGACGTCTATAAAACTGATCGTGCGTGGAGTTATAGCTATATATTAGACAATATATAGTGTTACCGCTATAATAAAATGTATATTATACACACATATATTATATATATATATATATCATTATATTGTCATTATATTATTGTATTTAGAGTAACGAAATACTGGGTATCTTATAACTATCGTTTCCCAACATTAATAAAACGGTGATCTCGCAGTGTTTGGCCGGACTCAGGATTTGATCGTAGTTGACAATAATTACGCTCGGCGAATGAATCAGTGTGACGGTTTTACGTATCTATATATCGACATCGGGAAGTCGATGAATCGTTCTGAAAGAGAGAGAGAGAGAGAGAATGAGAGAAAGAGAGAGAGAGAAAAAAAATAGAGAGCAAAAGCTCTTATTAAGGCTACCTATTAAGGAATCCTGTTAAGGAAGGAATTCCTGTTAGAAGTAAAACTCGCCGATAAATACGCTGCACGCGTTCAAGGGAAGAAATGGGAGGCAGGATCGCCATAGTTTCGTCTGTGCGCGTTTACTACGCTCTCTCTTGACAATTCTTTCGCTATCGGGCACTTGAAGTCTTATACGTAGATGCGAATAGAACTTTAATTACTCGTAGAAGTTGCGAGAGAAAAGCAACGGTAAATCTCGCGTTTTGCTGTACACTTTACATGAAACCGCTATTATTCTTGAAATAAGAAAAAAAAAAGAAATGTCATGGTAACTCGCGCGCGACGGAATTAGTGCAAAGTTGTATTTCGCGATTGATATAAATTATCGTAATTTGTTTTTGTAAGTAGCAAGTGCACTTTCCAACGTCTTCTTCGAATTAAAATTACACTAACGCATACGCGAATGATGTACGCGTTAGAGTATTTTTCATTTAAAAATCTTAGGTGATTTCGTCAATTACCAGCAATGTTTGTATATTGATAGTGTACACTTTACTCGTTTACGAATGAAATATAAAGTAACAATGCAAAAGAATAAGATCTAAATGAGAGTAAAGTGAACAAAACGAAGATTTGTGTTTTCTTCATTCAATTGTCTTTACAATTTGACGAAACACAAAAATATCATTTTATTCAGTATCTTTCCTATGCGTTTGTTCTTCTTTCGATATGTATCAATATTCAATCAATATTCCAGAGAAATCTGTATTATTTATTTTCGTAACTATATCATCTTGATCGCGTTTATGAATTACTAAAAAAAAAAATAATAAAAAGAAAATGAATAATAAAAAAGATGAAAAAATGGAAGAAAGAAACAAAAGGAATGAAAGATTATTTTTTACGTTGTATGTGATGTATAGATCCAAAAATAGGGAAAACCATGTATCTAAATAAGACGCAAAGCGATTCAATATCGAATTGAAAATAATATGTTTAGTTCTTATGAAGCATACGATACATGATGAAATATTTCTTAATCTCTGATAAGTTATATCTTGATGCTTACCCTTTATCAGGATCTCACATGCATTATCTTCGAAGAGACGATATGGAAGGAGATAAGATCTACGCGAATTAAAGAAAGCGATGTAAGACGATTTTAACACGGATAAAATGCATTACGTGATCGTATTGCACGTTGTGCTACGGCCCCACGATTTAAATTTAAGTTAATTAGGTACTACAGATAATACACAGTGTCACATACTATTAATAGAATACATTGCGTTTAGGTTTACTTTAGGAAAAGAAAATATTATTACCATTATTACATTATTATATATCATTAGTATATCGCTATTACAATTTTTGCAAAACTGGCTCAATATTGTAATATACGACTATCGGAACCTTTATCGAATACCAAAATAAATAAGATTGCTTGCTAAGTTAAGGACAAGTTTATTTTACGCTTCTCGTTTGACTGCGTGAGATGTCTGGTGTCTATGTTATATGAATTTGTTCTTGTTACCGCTTCGTATCTATAATATTATAATTTTTATCAATAACTTAACAAGTAGTGTGAAAGAGAAATTTCTCGCATTATTCCATAAAGTTTAAAGGAAAAAAAACGTATATGAAGGGCACATTAAAGTTCATTTACCGTCAAATTGTTTATTTAAATTATGCCTTAAATTACAATTGTAGAAATCTATCGACGCTTAAGATTTATCTTAACGCTGTAGTTTTATCGTAATATAACATCTTTCGTAATATATACGCCGCATATATCTAAAACGACAATATGGCTATTATTATAAAAAAGGGAGAAAGAGAGGGGTAAAAAAGGAAGAAAATTAATATCATCCTGACGAAATCAAATTGGCACTATCACAAATTGTACGTTTCTCCTCATGAATGTAAAATTCGTGATGTGTTACCCTGAAAGGACCGCTCTCGCCCCAGTGCACAATAACCCATAAAAATCATTTTCGATTTCTCCAGTCACCAGTGTAGAAATTATGCTAACCGACGTAAAAATCGATTGATCAGAATCCTCTGATACATTCATTTACACGACTCGTGTTACATACAACTTTTTACGCACCTCGAGTACAAGTTTTTTTTCGTTGTATTGAGTAGAAAGGCAAGACTTTAATACTGATGGAAAAAAAATTCTTCTAGAAATCACACATCCATAGAGTTTCTTTTTCTGATAATTTGAGAATCACCAAAAAATAGATTCTCGCGTTAATAATTAAGCTTGTATCTCAATAATCTCTCTTGTACCTCAATAATCAGTTTCTTTATTACATGCGAACGCATTACTTTCCTTTTGCTTGAAAGTGCGTTCATGACGGGAAGCGCGCTTAAAATTAATTGGTTCCACTGCTGTCATATTCGATCACAAATGAATCACTTTATACAAACGAGTACAATTATTCTACCTAGAAAACTTGGCTATAAGACTGTATGTTTCTCTTTAGTGTGTGTTATTCGTTACGCAGAACGATGCGAACATGATCGGAGAAAAGAGGATACATTAAACATCACCTCACTGATTCCCACAATTTGAATACTAAGTTATCAAAAGACTTTTATCATTTTTAACAAAACATTTCTTTGAAACATCGAAAACATTCCTTCATGATAATATTTAATCCATATCAAATATCGAATCTTGCCACATATCAAGTAACAAAATTCCAAGTTATATTATTAACATATTTTAAAAAATGGCTGAAACTTAATCAATATAAGTTTTTCAGCAAAAATCTATTTTAAAAAGTCTAAAAAATTTTACTATCTAAAATGTGCCCCCTTCCCTTTTACTGCGCGGAAGTAACAGGAATTCGGACAATTTTCGAACACGTGGAAACAGTATTCTTTTTTCTTCTCGCAATAATGTAGCGATATGTACGAATGTTTCTACGAGCTTCTGATGATTGTTATAATATAAACGCATAAACACGATCGCGTATGTTTCCTACGTTAAGATAAGAAGTTCGCTCTTTCAGTGCTCGTCATCCGCGCTCTCTTTAAACATGAATAAAAAATGGACGGGATAAAGCATAGACGAAAACGCCGATTCATGAGGAAGGAAAGCGTAAACGATATAATCGTACATCGGGCGTGTTTGTCAAGACACAAGACATCACCCCCCCCCTCCCTCTTCAGTACTGGTATTAATTAATTTTTATAATTTTATAATTTAATATAACCGATTTAACTAATTGCCGAAAAAAATAAAGAAATAACAAAAGATCAAAATATCTCGTGTCCAGGCAAATACGATTATCGTGTTGTGCGCAAACCTATCTCGCTATGGCACGACGTTAATGCAATATAAGAGAGCTTCATTTTTTTCCCTTTCGTACTATCCGCGAAAATAAAATGTACATTTTGGCAGTTTAATTTCATCAGCATGAAACGTAACGTACGCATCGTTACAATCAATTGATGAACATTTTCCTACGCCGACATGGCGAATGACAAAATTTTCTGTTGGGCAAACAGAATGTCTCGAAAGGAATCGTGCGACATAGCGAGTAAAGAAATTCCTCTGTCTCTTGTTCTGGCTGCGTAATCTAAA
>Ga0157364_1000728_pt1 | contig 24574 bp, 9 predicted proteins | sample AttsexASBM2_FD_111476 | JGI IMG/M metagenome (GOLD analysis project Ga0157364, IMG submission 111476) | Fungus gardens microbial communities from leaf cutter ant in Ribeirão Preto, State of São Paulo, Brazil - Atta sexdens ASBM2 | ecosystem: Host-associated > Fungi > Mycelium > Unclassified ...
ATGTGACCGCAGCGCATGCTCGCATCGCAGTATTTCGTGGCTGTGACAATTTCCTAACCTCAATAATCGTTAACACTTAAGGATCCTAAGGCCGTCTATATTACTGACTAAATTATATAATTTTTATATAATAAATATTTTTTTTCTTTCACATATTTGAAAATTCTTTTCCAGATTTTAAAGTATACACATTAATACGTGTTTGTGAGGCGGAGTTTATGCTGAAAACGACTAAAAATTTCAAAATTGATATATTTTTTACCATTTCTTAATGTAACATGGCGTCTCAAGTTGTCAAGTCGTGACAACATTTGCTTGATATGGAAGTTTTGCAATCTTACGAAATAGCAAAGTTAGATAGTAATTAGTTAAAAGTTAAAAAAAAAGTTAAAAAATTAATAATTTTTAACTTAACTTAGTTAATTTTAAATGCATTAATTTTTAACTTAATTTAGTTACTTTTAAAATTAATTTGTTTTTTTGCTAATATTTTTTTTCTATAAAGTTTTAAACATTAGAGAATTAATTTAGAAAAAGTTCAATGATTTTATGATGAAAGACTATAATAAGATCACATACGGTAGCCAGTTTTTATTGACTTGCTAGATTTTGAATACTGTCAACACGATGCTGCAAACGCTTTGAAGTGTTTTTTAATTGGTCAGTTTGTAAAATTCTTTCTTCTAATTGATCCATCAAATGCTTCAAAGCATTTGTAGCAAGACTTTGACTACAGTCTTTGTCAATTCCTTGACAAAGGCTTATATTTGAATCACACTAATTTTAGGTATCACAAATGTTATATTTCAGCAACATAAATATAAAATGAGCCTTAGATGAAGAATTGTTATAGAACAGAATTGTATATTCATTCATTTTCTAAATTTTTACGTATATTTTTTTGTAACAAATATCTAGTCGATATAGTCGTAAGCATGAACAGTCGTTTCAGAATATATACCCAGGGTGGGCCATCTAGCGTTTGGTTTTTCAACTACCGGTTATTTTGAGTTTGAAAGGCGTAATAACATTTATGACGTACGTAGAAATTTAGTTTTTTGTTTGACATTTACGAAATGAGTCGCTATACGCTTGAACAAAATTGGGAAATATTGAAAACTTACTTCCAAAGTGGTGAGTCTTCAACCCAAAAGTAAGAAATTTACGTGGAAAATTTGGTAGAAAAGAAATGCCTTCAATGCAGTTTGTGGATCAATTTGTGAAGCGAATTCGGTAAACTGGATCCTTATTGAATAAAGCAGAGCTCGTTCACGTGCTCGTCCAGTAAGGTCAACCGAAAACATTGCTGCTGTTGCTCAGAGTGCTTGAACAACCATCAACATCGCCATCGTTCTCAAAACTTGAATTTCACTCATTTCACGCACTTCTTTGAGAAGAATTTTGAATAAAGACCTCGATATGAAGCCATACAAAGTTCAATTAGTGCAAGAATTGAAGCCGCATGACCATCCGATGCGTTTTCGGTTCGCCCAATGGGCTGAACAACGCTTGGTTGGATGAGCATTTTAACCGAAAAATCATCTTTTCTGACGAAGCTCATTTTCACCTCGGTGGCTATGTGAACAAGCAGAATTGTCGTATTTGGGGGTTAGAGAATCCGCACGTCGTCATGGAGAAACCGATGCATCCACAACGAGTTTGGTGTGGTTTCCGGCGGCATCATTGGGCCATTTTTCTTCGAAAATGAGCAAGGAGCTGCCGTCACTGTCAATAGTGAGCTCTACCGCGCCATGCTAAAGGAATTCTTGCTTTCCAAATTTGAAAAGGAGGACACAGATGACATTTGGTTTCAACAGGATGGCGCACCTTGCCACACAGTCAACGCTACAATCGATCTTTTGCGCACTGTCTTGAAAAATCGCATAATCAACCGAAATGCTGATGTCAATTGGCCGCAGCTGCGATTTAACTCCGCTAGATTATTTTTTATGGGGATCCGTCAAGAATGAGTGTTACGCTAACCAGCCAGAAACGATTCAAGAATTAAAACATGAAATCAAAGTTGCCATCGATGAAATACGCGCCCATACAGTGGAAAATATACTGAAGAATTGGGTTGATAGAATGGGGTATTGTGCAGCCAGCCGTGGAAGTCATTTGAATGAAATTGTATTTCATGTTTAATGGCAATATATTACCTTTCTAATAAAATCATAAACTTTGAAAAATATTCATGCGTTTTTTTTTTAGAGCCAAATTAAATTCCAAATTTTAAATGGCCCACCCTGTATAAGTAATTTACATGTGGATATAAAATTAAATTTTCCTAATAATCTATATTTATAAGGCTTATTTAAAGTAATCTCATTGTAAAAAAAATTAGGATATTCTCAAAAATAATTTTTTCAAAATTAATTTTTTTTAAACTTAAATTAATTTAATCTTAACTTAACTTTTATTAAGTTAATTTCTTTATTCCTTCAACTTTGAACTTAATTTTATTAATTTTATAAGCCATTAACTTTAGCTTAATTTAGTTTAAGAAAATATTAACTTACTTAACTTTGCGAAATAGTAATCCACAAACACATAGTTTGCACGAACAAATAACGTCGAGTTCTAGAGAATTAGATTTAGACGCTTTATTGCAACGAATTTGTTACACGAAAATTGATACGAAAATGCGACTGCATGTATCATAGGTTGCATGAGATATTGGTGTGGTACAATATGGAATTATTAACTTAGATAACTAAACGTTCCTTGGCATAAGAAAAGAAATAGGTGCTTAACAAGTTTCTCTTCAATTGCCATCATGTTGCTGTCATCAGCTAATAATCATTTTGTTTAAAAACATTATGGACAACGGTTATTGTGCAAACGAGCGAAAATGCTGTAACAAACTTATTTCCATAAATGTGTCTACAGTATGTTGGAAATCTTGTTTTTGTTTGTAAAATATTTAGTCTACATTTTTGTCAATCGAATGAAAATGAAATGTCATCGAGCAGTATGCGGTATCGCCATCAGAGAAATGCAGCGTTAGAAAATTTTTTTCGAGTTAAATTTCTCGATTTTAAAAAACAACATCGAATAGAATAAAAGATGCAGCGTTAGAAAATTTTTCAGCTATATTCTAATAAAATAATTTTTTGAAGTGAGGCCCAAGGGGCCTTTAAGATGAATTATATTTTTTTAAATGTTTACCGAGTAAATGAAATCTCCTAATACTTTCATATGTATTTTGTTCTGCAGTGTAATTTCATTCATAGTAACTTACACCTGTCAACCAAATAAATAAAATATCTAAAATCAACTCATAAATCACTTTAAGATATCATGTTCAATCACTTTCAGTTCTTTATGAAATATTGGATGGAAGTGTGCATTAATTTTAAAGGATTTTCAAGAGACGGCATAACTAATACTATTGTATCGGGCTATATTGTTGCTACCTTTGCCTTTATATTCAAAGCATCATCATGAGGAATTTTCAATATGTGTTTTGTCGAAGTGTAAACAACATTGTTTTTTTAAGTATTGAATATGTCGAATTTTGTGCCAATAAAACGCAATGTGCGAGAAGCTTTGCTTTTTTGCTTCTATTTGAAGAAAAGTGCTGCTGAAAGTCAACGAATGCTGTCGGAAACTTATGGTGATTATACTCCATCGATTTCGACACGTGAGTACGACGCTATAAAAAAAGATGATTTTAACACGGAAGACAAGGAACGTTCAGGCCGAAAAAGTTTGAAGATGAGAAAATGGAAGCTTTACTCGATTGAGACCCGAGTCAATCATAAGATTGATCACTTGCAGAATCATTAAATGTTAATCGATCAACGATTTTCAGACATTTGAAGATCATTGGAATGATTCAAAAGCAAGGAAATTGGGTGCCGTATGAGTTGAAGCCTAGGGACGTCAAAAGGCGCAAAATGGTGAATTGTTGCTTCAAAGACACAGAAGAAAAAATTTTTTGCATTGTATCGAGATGGGTGATGAAAAATGAATATACTACGATAATTCGAAGCGCAAAAAATCATGATGCAGACCAGGCGAATTATCAACATTGACGATAAAGCCGAATATTCATGGCGCCAAGCTCATGCTCTGTATTTGGATCAGCTGGGTGTAATGTATTATGAACTGCTCCAACCCAATGAAATCCCCATCACTGGGGAATGCTACCAACAATTGATGCAATTGAGCTGAGCATTGAAGCAAAAACGGCCAGATTACGCAAAAAGACACTACAAAGTGATTTTCCAACACGACAACGTCACATGTTGCGAAATTGGTCAAGGAAACGTTAGAAACGCTTAACTTGGATGTCCTGTCATACTCGCCGTATTCTCCAGATATTGCTCCTTCCAATTACTACCTATTTTGATCGATGATTCATGGCCTGTCTGAGCAGCGCTTCCATTCTTATGAAAATACTCAAAAATGGGTAGATTCATGGATAGCCTCAAATGATATGTCGTTCTTTCGAATATGGAATCCACCTATTATCAGGAAGATGAAAAAGTAGTGGCTAGCAATGGACAATATTTTGAATGATCAATTTTTAACCATGTTTTCACAATAAAGCTGTATTTTTATCAAAAAATCTCTTTAAAAATTAATGCACACTCCTAATATCTTAAAGACTTAAATTTCTTAAAAAACTCTTAAAGATATCTTAAAGTTCTCTTTTGAGTCGCGCGCGCGATTTTAAACAGCAAAGCATTGTTAGAAGTTAACCCTTTTTACTACAACAGTTTCTTTTATATTATTGTCAAATTGCTAGCAAATTTATTTTATGTAGAATTAGTTTCCATCATGTTGCCATGCGATTGTCCTAATCTAAAACTTATAAAAAAGAAGAAGGAAATTGTTTCCCTCCGGTTGTACATAATCATTTATATATTGCCGCCAATATCATAAGCAAAGTCGGAAGCCGCTTTCCTCAAAAAAGATGGCAACTTAGGCGATTTGCATCAAATTTATAGCAACATGCGGGAAACTTGCTATATGAGAAGAATAACTATAAGTATTCGCATCCGCTATTTTTAGTCCTTTTCTGACTCTCTTGCTCCTTTTCTCAATCTCTTGCTTTCTCTCCACTCCATCGCTAAACTATATAAGAAGATTGAAGAGAGAAGAGAAAAAATTGAAGAGATAACAAAGAATGGGAAAAAGATTAGAAATGATGGATGCGAATATATTGGGTGCTTTCCATTTGATGACACAAGTTGACACAAGTCGACACATTCTTCTTGATATTCAGAGAGATTATTCTTGATAATAAAGATAAAACATAAACACTTGTGTCAACTTGTGTCAATTGTCATAGGACCCTAGCAGCATATAAAAATATGTCGGTGCGCTTAAAAAACAGCGACTTCTTCGTTCGAAGTTCGAACTTCACTTTAGGATCCCTTTAATATTTTGATTCGGGGCAACACTTTTTTCTGCCAGATTCGTTCATTTCATACAAAAACGCATCGAATAAGCCTAATTTTATTGATTTTTAAGGTACTCAGTGGTAAACTGTATAATTACCGTTTTAAAAAATTACGATTGTAATGATCAGAAAAAAGTAATAAGTTAAAGGTCACTCTGGAAAGATTTAATGTTAAAATGACAAAATATTGAGTAGCATAATTTCACCTTTCGTGAAGATACGTATCCTTTGATTACATTGCATATTGGAATATTCTTTTTCTCTTTTTTTAAACTTCTTTTTACAAATTTTCCTTTATAAAAACTTTATTTGCAATGTACATCGTAAATTCGACGATGCAACCCGTTGTACAGCACATATAGATAAATGATTATTGTGAAAAGTTTTTAGAAATGTTTCAACCTTTCATGTGTAACAATTCTGAAAGGATTCTAGCAATATGTCACATGAAATGTTGCAACATAAAGTGTGGTTTCCAATTGCTTAATATACTTGATACAAACATAGCAAATTCATATATTTTTAGTGTTAATAAAATTTGACCCTTTTACACATTCTTTGTTATCACTATACCGCATAACCTTAAAAGAATCAATTCATTATATTTATTAGCTTTAAAAATATAAAAACCGATTTGCATTCAATTGCACCAATTGCCGTAATCACCGACACAACGCTACGCAACCGAGTCGTAGACCTCGAACTGAGGGTGTGTTCCATTTAATGCTACAAATACTTGACCAAATACTTGATCAAAAGAAAAAATTTTATGAATTGACCAATCAAAGAATGCTTCAAAGCATTTGCAACGTGAAGTGGATTGCACTCTGAGTAGTGTTGTGACGACGATCACAGCAATTGATACAAATTAGTGCAAATCGGTGTTCATACTTTCAGTTCTTTCTAATAAATAATTTAATTCTTTTAAGATTATATAGTTATAGTGACAACAAAGAATATGTAATTAAAAAGCTTAAATTATTTATTATTACTGAAAATATCTGAATTAACAGTGTTGGAACAGATACCGTTTGAAAGATATCTAGATATAGGTATAGATATAGAAAATGTTTAGGTATAAATACAGATACATTTTTTTATAATTATCTAAGTATAGATACAGGTATAAGAAAAAATTTAGATATCTTTTAGGTACTAAAAAAAAGGAAAAAAAGAAAAATGGAGAAATTGGAAAAAATAGAGAAAACAAGAAGAGGAAAAGATATAAGCAGCATAAAATGCTACATTTTATTTGTTTTAATACATAAAAGAATATCTCGATAATGAAAATTTAAGTCGAAAACAACAAGCTGCGTTCATATAAGAAGTTTCTGACCTACGAGATCATGTCTCATGAGCGGATACACTAAGAGAAATGATTTTGTTATAGGAACAAATCAAGAGAAAATAAATGTGAAATTTGTTAAGAAAATGATTGATTAGTTACTATTATATAAATTAATTATTTCTCATTCGTCAATGTAATAAATAATCAATAGCTAGCAAATAAAAGACTCATATATGTATACATAAAACGTAGACAGTAAGATCTCAAATCGTAAGAAATTGACTAATTCTAGTCAAGTATTCTCCCTATATTTGCCTGTAACTGATCAGTTTCTCTCCATCCCGGAGACCTCACGATCATCTATATAGATTTGTTCGTGTCGCATGATCCAACACGTTCCAACCATAGCTCTTACTCCAACGCGCTTGATAGAGTGAATAGGAGTTATGATAGGAGCATATTGGAGCTTGCGATGCGAACAAATCTTATAATTTCTGTGATAAATGATCCTAAAGTCTATCCAAAAAATAGGTTAGGTTTTTATATAATTTGCTTCTATTACTAATAATTAATTGGTATAGCAGACTAGTAGCAATCACAACAAATTTATTTTGTTGTCACATATTTACCGATTATTTGTTAAAGGCATTAGTGGCTTGTTAAATTAACATAAATATTCCGTGCGACTACCATCAAGACTACGCCTATCAGTCGATTATCGTGAGAACTACTTGGTAGGCGCGCGCTAAGCACCATAACTCAAACAGCGCGCCTACCAAGCAGTCACTACTCTCCGCGTAACAAGCGATCACGACTACTTGGGCGTATACTTGGTGATATCCGCACGGATACGTGCTCATTAAGTGATATTTAGAAATTAATATCTTTTGAAGTATTGCAAAAATTACACAATGGTAAAAGACTTTTCAACTCACAAAGAAAATTTCACAACTGTCCGGAATCGGATTTGATTCTCCATGAAATATGTTGTTAAACACGAAAATCTAAGAGACACGTATTTTTTTATGCGTGCCCCAAATCATATTTAAGAAACACTCCTTTGAAAAAAAAACAATATTTTTCTTTCGAGGCGAATATCGTCGGAGTATAAAAAATGGAAAAAAATTTTTTAATTTTTAAATAAAAGTTGTACGATTTCAAGAGTTCTTCAATGTTGTGAAGAAAAAATTTAAAAAAATTTTTTTGTTAATAATTGTTAAACAAAAAAATAAAAAAAATTTTTTTTCTTCACAACATTGAAGTACTCTTGATGATTGATAGTATAGTATAGTAAAGATGATTTATAGTAGATATAGTAATCAAAAATTAAGTTTCTAATATAGCATAAAATAAAATATATAAGTACCTTGTACTATATATCTAAAACTTAAAAGATACCGTATCCAAAAATAACTAGTTACAGATACACGCATCTCTGCCTATAAGGATTTAGGTAATGCATTTAGGTACAGCTAAAAGTATCTAGAAATTGTATCTAGATATTTTTATCTAGATACGTTTCAACGTTCCTGTGAATTAATTCGCTATGTTTGTATCAAGACGTCAAGCAATTGAAAGCACCCAATAGAAAGCAAAGAATTTTACAATATGTCACATGAAATGTTTCAACAGAAATGTTTTTAAAATCTATCATATAAAATCTATCATATAAAATAAATTGAAAAACATCAAAACAAAAAATTATGACATTTAACTGACGTTAAAATGATGATTTCAAAATGTTTACTAAAAGACATTTTGAATATCAATCACGATTCAGTTTAACTTATATTTTTGATGTTATCATGACTTTCCTAGTGAAAAAATTTCGCTGAAATTCCACGTTTTGGAACTTTTTGGCAAAATTTCAATATCAGAAAATTTTTAGTTTGATTTCAGCGATTTTTAGCTGAAAAATTAATTTTTGGCAAAATTTTAGAAAAATTTCAGCAAAAATTTCGGAGAAATTTCAACAAAATTTCAGAGAAATTTCAGAATAATTTCAGTTCAGTTCCAATGATTTTTCAGTATGTCAGCTGAAAAATTCACTTTCAGTGAAATTTTAGCAAATTTTCAATAATTTCGCCAATGAAATGTTCCAAAACGTGGAATAATTTCAGCAAAATTTGTTTGTTTACCAGGGTTGTTTTACTTTAATTGCAAAATCCTTTATTTATATGTGAATGTTGATGATATTACATAGAAGCTACAAGTGTTAATGATTCTTTAATAATATTACATTTGTGCATGTGTACATACAAAATAGACCCTTTCAATTTATCTAGTCGATTTTCTCAAAATCTGTAAGTTTAAGATAAAAATATTTCAAATAAAAGTTTTACGGCTTCAAAGGGAAAAGAAGTTGGTGATCTTAGTTGATCTTGAAAAAATATTCTTAAGATCAAGTTTAGGTTACTTACAATTTTTTTAAATGAAATCTCCTATTTGTTACTATATTGTAGCTGACTTCAAGACCTTTTTAAGACAATAAGACTATAACAATATTATTTTTTGTAAGTATTTTTTAAGTTATGAGGCTTTTACAGCCCGCTGGTACATATTTATGTTATTCAAAGTGTCTGCCCTTTGACTAAAACCTTTTGAAATGTTGTTCAGAATCATGACCTTGACATCATATATTCATTCCCAGTAAGAAATGACAATGGGATCGATCTCGAATCGATGTCGAATTTGATGATTCGATCGAGCGATTTGATGTCAATTCTATTGTCACTTCTCACTGGATGTTGGAGATTGTTCCTATTATTTTTATTTTTACACAAAAATGACTTTGATATGATGTCAAAGTAATGATTATGAACAATATTCAAAAAGTTTTAGCCATCAATCGGACACTTTGGATAATGCAAACGTTGACGGTCCAGTAAACTTGAAGCCTAGAATCATGACTCGAAAAATATTTAATAAAAATTAATATTGTTATAGTGTTTTAGAAAATTCTTAAAATAAGCTGTAAGAATATGCAATAAAAAATGGACTCCATTAAAAAAATTTTTAATAATCTTGATCTAACCTTAAGGATACCTTCTCAAAGTCAACTAAGCCCATCAATTTCTTTCCCCCTTGAAGCCATAAATTTTTGTTTGAAACATTTTAAGACTCATCTACACGACAAGGCGTAAAGGCGTGATTAGAGAGCTTCATAGAGAGAGAGTGGCAAACTGCATCATGTGATCCGGTCTCTTCTGATTGGATTTGATAATCAAGTTCCGTAGAGCCATGGTGGTGTGTCGTTTAGATTTAGATTAGATAATTGCAAAAGCATTACGTTTATCACCCTGCTTTTCTTTTCTTTACGATTCATAAGATCTTTATAAGTGATACATATTATTACATTAATTTTGGAAATATATACCTTTCTCTATTGTACACATATACATAAAATAAAACTATGAATTTTTACATTTCAGATATCTGAACAGGATTTGTGCACATTATAAAATGCCTGCCAGGTGCAGTGCTCCAAGATGCACAAATTCTAATAAAGAAGGATATTGCTGTACAATATTTATAAGATGTAAATTTGAGACGAAAATGAATTGATGCTGGAATTGCCTGATTGAAAACCTTCAAAATCAGCTTATGTGAGGTTAGTGCTGAAACGTGCACACAAATGTTTTATAATGTAAACACCTCTCGTAAACACCAACATCAATGTTATAATTTTGCACTCAATATCAATTAAATTCAATGCGAGTGTATATAACGATTACATAGTTGCGTAAAAAATTCTAACATATGATGTTACATTAACAGTTGGTTGGACAGATATTTTTCTCCAACGTATACACGCATCGGTAGGAACACGTAGTATCCCCTGGCGTTCATTGCGCGGCATTACATCATATTTTTTTTATTTATTTTATTATATATGTTCTTATATTTAACTGTAAATTTAATTTTGCAATCTTGCGATACAAAATATTAATTTCATTTGCACACTGCAAATTTATAAATGCATGCAAAGCTATTACAATGTGTCTCAAAATTATACGTAATGTTGTTATGCACAAAATTTTTTACAGTATTAAAAACATTTTGTGCATAATAAAAGTATTATTATGAATATTAGCGAGCGAGAAACCGGGGTATCTTACTCGTACTAGTAACATATGTATGAGACAGCGAAAGGACACTGCAAGCCAGCATCACGTCCAATTACGCTTTCTCTCTCAATCGTGCATCTTGCGCTAAGGACAGAATATCGGAATGCCCTCCATTACTTTCTCCCTTCGCGTTTCTCGCCTTTTCCGCGATTCCAGTAACATGTACGTATGCGTTTCGATACGAGTGTGCGTTTCGGTACGAGCGCCGCGCGCCGAACGCCAGGGGACACCATTCCTGCCAGTGCATGTATGCTCTTATTTTTTAGGTTCATTTCCATTTATCAGAATTATTCCGCGTTGGTAGCAAAAAGAGAAAAGATGCCATACCATTTGTTTTGTAAATGTGAATCTAAAATTAGAAAGATGAAAAAATGAAATATGTTATTCATAATGATAGTTGTTGCATAAAGAAACTGCCAATTTTATGTGATTGAATTATCAGTATTTTTCTTTTCTTATAAATGTGACAATTTATAATAAATGATGTGTAAATATCTTAAAAATTTATGTTGAATAAATATTTTATATTTTTCTTGATTAGTGACATATAATTTTTTATGATTATAATTAATTTTTTATGATTTATATTTCTTACGATAATATTTCTTACGATTAAAAAATCAAACACAATTATTTTGCCACAAATTTTATTTTTATTACCAAAGCGCTTCAATATTAAAAACATATACATATTCAAACTTTCATTCTTGAAATCTTAGTAGCTATAATCGTCAATAAATTCTATATAAATAGCATGTATATCATAATCAGAAGTAACATTAAAAATTTTATCTCTTATTATAAGACGTCTTACAGAATTTATACAATTGAAAATATAGAAATACAATGAAAATATACTCCTACTAAGGAGTAATGCATTATATATCAAATGTAAAAGACTTTACACGTGCCAAATTATTCTGTAAATGAAATCTTTCTTTTAAAACTTCATTTTCTTGTATAATATTTTTAATTTAATTTGCATTACTTCATAGGTTTGTAAGAATTCAACATTCGTACGTATTCGTATTGCAAATATTGATATTGCCTTTTTTTGCAAATACTGTTTTATTAGCTGATTCCTCTAACTTTTTATGTCCACTGGCAATTTCTTTACGCAACAGCTATCATTATGAATAACATGTTTCAATTTTTTTCTTCTTTCTAATTTTACAGATTCATCACATTTGCAAAACAAACTTGGCATCTTTTCTCATAATCTTTTTGCTACCAACATGGAATAATTCTGATAAATGGAAATGGACCTAAAAAATAAGAGGTACATGTTAGAAAAAAATATCCCATTAACTGTATCATTAACATAACATATGTTAGAATATTTCACGCAACTATATAATGGTTACATACTCGCATTATATTGAATTTTAATATTTTGATATTGAAAATTAATATATTGATATTGAGTAAGAAATTATAACATTGATGTTTCTGGTGATGTTAGTTATAAAGTTACATTATAAAACATTTGTATGTACGCTTCGGTACCAATTTCACACAATAAAGCTGATTTTGAAGATTCCAATCAGGAATTCCGGCAGCAATCCATTTTTGTTTTGAATTTGCATTTTAGGCAAATGTTGTACAGCAATATCCTTCTTTATTGGAGTTTATACATCTTGGAGTATCTGGCAGGTATTTTATAATATGCACGAATCCTGTTCAGATGTAAAAATTTGTAATTTTATTTTATGTATTATATGTACAAAATTATGTATACAATGATATGTATCACTTATAAAGACCTTATCAATTGTAAAATTGAGGAGAAAAGCAGCACAAGGTGACAAGTGTATTACAGTTATCTAACCTAAATGGCATATCTTCATCTACGATGCTTGATTACCAGATCCAATCAGAGGAAGAGAATGGTAAACTGTATCACGTGACCGGGTTTACCATTCTCTTCCTGTGAGGGGCTTCGCACAATAAAAGGAACAGGGAACAGAAAATAAAAATTTTAATCTATCAGAAATCATATTTATATGTGTACTGTGGAATACACAGTTTCTAGGTTGAAATTCTTATTCTCTGTTCTCTGTCCCCTATTCCTTTTATTGTGAGGAGTTCCTGAAGCTTTCTAGGCATGACGCCAGGCATAGACATAAGCTCAAGCATAAGCATAAAAAGTCTGTATCATGGACTATGTTTATATGGCTCGATTTATGCCAAAATTGATGTTAGGAAACTCAATCAATATCATTCCATTCTTCAGAGGAATAGCTATGATATTGGCCACTTTTATAACATCGACGTTATAACTTTCGTGCAAATTGAGTTATGTAAGCGTAATCGATGACTGTGTTGCAAATTTACTGCCAGCACTGAAAATGCTACAGTTTACGTTACTATAGATTTTCAGTACTGGCAGTCAATTTTGGAACACAGCCATTATCTTCTACACAAGAACGCGTGATGCAGGCGTGAAGCAAGCGCAAGGGCGCATACAATTGTTTTTATAGTTATTCTACAATATGTTTTTGTTTTGTTTCTTGCTTTTTGCTATTTTTTACATCTTGTCTTTTTGCTTCTTATCTGGTTTTTTGTTTTATGTCGCCCGAGATAAAAATTAACAAACTTCGGAAGAAACAGGAAACACATAGCAAGAAATATAATTGTTGATAAAATGATTGCAAAGGGAAAAAAATCAAGAGATAAAAAGCAAGAAACAAAGAGCTGTATAAAGAGCATTGTAGAATAGATTTTAAACGTTGAAGTCGTGATACAAATAAATGAAAAACTGCTGTAATTTTTTACATTTGCTAGTAGTAGCTTGTATAAACATAAATTCAGTAACTATAATATGATGAGAAAATACGTATGTCTCACATTCTTCTGATACGTTAATGATTGATTATTACCTTCGTCATTATTTATTAGGACATATGATAGTGTCTTGGAATTAATAATTCTTCATCCATATTTTCAATGATCTAAACCACGTAATCACGATAAAATCAGTGAAAACAACTTGCAGTTAATGAGCGTAGACATTGGAAATAAAATTCATTTATTTCCATTGCGTAATTGCGCAACGCCGTTATGACTAATAATCCTCTTGCGACTGCACTTGCGCCCTTATGCCCTTATGTCTTGTCGTGTAGATGAGCCTTTAAACTTACAGATTTTGAGAAAATCGATTGATAAATTGGATAAATTAAAATAGTCTGCCCTGTATATGTATAATTTTATTATGTATTACACATTTATTATATTATCTTATATTAATTTTTAACGCATTGAAAATGTTAATAAACTTAATAATTGAAATTGTTTATTTGACTTACTTTTTTTATTATTTACCATGCTTCGATTTCGTATCTATTTTGACAGCTGTCATAACTGCTTATTTATTACACGCATCCATAGATAGTGGATTCACATTTTGAAAATTTTTACATATTCTGAAAATTATCGAAAAAAAAGTGTAACATCAGTGTCTACAACTGTATATGATATATGTATAATGTAATATATATGTATATTTATTACGTATATACGTATATACGTAATAATATATTTACATATATGTTTGATTATATATATGTGTAAATTTTTTTACCTTGAGAATATCCTAAATTCTCATAGGTTCGATTTTTTCTTTGCTGCCCTGACAACAATTGATAGCAGACCCTATTCTGTCTCCTGTTATCAATTAATTTTGATTGCAGAAAGACAATAAAGTATACACATTGCTTGTATTACCTGACATTGTCAGCAAATTGCTGTCAGAAATATGATAATCTGCTAGATACCCCAGCAAACGAGAATAGATTGAAATGGATTGAAATGAATTTAAATGGATTCAGATTTTCAGAAATATTGATTCACAAATGTTAAAATGAATGCTTTTCAATCCTGAATGCATTTTTATTCATTTATAGGAATTGCATGGACCATATCTCTCTATGCTTTTCAATCTAAAAATAATATTAGTTTATATAATTTTTTTGTGCACAACACACATTGTGAATACTGTTCAATTCAAAATTTTGAATAGGAAATGCAGTTTTTCAATCCAATTGCATCCAATTGAATCTAATTGAATCCAATTGAATCCAATTGAATCCAAAAAAAATTATTCGCTATTTAAAATACGCATTCGGATAGAAACAAATTTCAATCCATTTTCGTTTGCTGGGATACTATGCCAATAGATCGGTAGTAGAAACTGAACAAAATGCATAATCTAATGGCAGATTGAAATTATTGAGAATAGAACCCGATTCAAACAGACTCTGCTTGATTTTTGCTACCAATCCGTCAGCAGACTTTGTCGACAAATCCATAGCCAAATGCGGACACAGATGGCTATATGATTTTGTAGTCAAAAATCTGATCGAGTTTTTGCTGCCAATTTAATCCCAAATTGCTAACATTTTGCTATCAGAGTGGTTAACTTATGGTTAAACTTAATTTGATGTTTCACCCAATGAGCTTTATAACATCATCAAAGATGAAGCCCATTGGATAAAACACCAAATTAAGCTGGTCTAATTACAATAAGTTAAACAGCAAATGAAAAACCAATAAAGCTATAAAAAAATTAATAGAAATCCATTCTTCTAATAGCGAACTAATACTCGAAATTAAAGTAAAGATTTGATCATGAAATTTCATAATATATCATAGAGACTTGTACAATTCTGAAAATTACACTTTGATTGAGTTTTTACTTTTTTTTACCGATTATTATCACGTAAGCAAATCTACGTTGGCCACGGCTTCCAAATCCATCGTGAATGGATCATCTATTGTCTTCCGATGAATTGCCAGGGCGACAGATGTTCGTTTGTCAGCGCAGCGTCATTTCGCCTGTGCGAATTTCCGCTTGAAGTGGAGCTGACGCGAGCGAATAGCCACAGCGCTGAGACACGATCTAACCGTTAGTCCCACGGAATCCGAAATCGCTTCAATCGTGGATCACACAAGCGAAGCCGACCAGGCAGCGGTCACCAAGTACCGGAAATCCCGGCGCAAGAAATCGAAGAACGCTGCCGCCGCCGCCGCTGGCGACTCCAAAGTGCGTTTCTCGCATTTGACGCGAGAGGTTTCTCCTTTTGTATTTCTTGCCATTTATAATTTTATTTGCAATTTGTTGTAATACAATCATATAATTTTTTTTTGTTTTAATAATTTAACAGAATTTAGCTACTCGAAAGCCCAAAAAACGCATTGATTAAAATGTCTATAAAAATTTAAATTGGAGGAAAGAGAGGAGCTCGGATTTATCAGACAATTAGATTTGAATCATAATATTTTATGAACGGAAAAATTTAAAGCTCCAAGAATTTCAAAATTTAATTTTTTTCTCACTCTCAAAATCTTTCTGAGATTTTTTTCTTTGAAAGCAGTCGTACCATTTTCATCCAAGGTAAATGAAATAAAGAAACATTGATTTATATATCTTTTGAGGCAAAGGAAATGGCAAATACTTGCACCGAATTCCGAAAAGAGGTACATAAGTCTTTCGTCCTGCCGGCCATGCAAACAACACCGTCTTACTCCGTAACAATACAGAATCAAACGAGCTCAACTACAGCCATGCGACCTCGATCTCTTTATACTTCGCACAATTATCATTCTCAGCCCGAGGATCCTAATTTTCAAGTACATCCAATCCTTGAACTTTATTCTTCATTCCTAATCTATTATATCTGTAACTTTTAGGTCGTATGTATTTAACAATGAGAGTATTAACAAAAATATTGAAATAAAAATAAAGTGATTTTGCTTATTTAGATTGTATACTTTAGAAAAATAATTAAAGATTAGTCGAAATAAAATTAATAAAAAAAGACTAAGAAAAAAAACTAAAGAAAATATACATATAACTGTAAAAAAAGAAATATTACAGTTTCTTATAAAAATCTGTCTTATATATATATATATATATATATATATATTATAATCACTCACATCATATATATAGTCGTACATACCAATAAAAATTCTATTACAATAGTTGCATGCTAAGATTAATTAAAAGAAAAACAAAAGAAAATTCTTTCCAAAATTTTTGGAATATTGGAAGCATAATTGCTCAAGATAAAATTTTAAGATATACCGTTATAGAAATTTATTATACTTCTATAAGTTTCTTCCGGATGATCTTATAGCGATATAGCGACTTGTCCAAGTACTTCGAACCTCCGGCCGAACAGTGGAACGGTTTAAGTGGAGCAACTGCGTACTCTGGATCGGCGACGATTTGGCGGCAAGCTAGAAAGTCGATCGGTGGACCTTATTATGCGGCCGAAGAAGCTTCCATTTACACGGAGAACTGGAGAGAACATGACACTGACGTCGGAGGTGTCGTCGCCACTCCTCATGGTACTATATCGTTGAGATTGCACAACAGGATACGAGTGGACATGACCATTGACCGTGCCGTCAGAGTCATTAACTTCAAGGTGACTGTCTAAAAATGTTTTCTTATTTTCGTAATATTATTTATATAATAATAAAATAAAGTATTTAAACGGAGATATATAAAAACATATTTGACAAAAATATTTAAAGTTATATTAAAAATTAGATAATTATAAAAAAAAATTTTAATTAAGAAATAATTAATGCTGAAGATTTTTCTCTTAATCATATGGAATATTAATCATATGCAGTATAAGATTTTAAAATTTATAAAATAGAGGATGTAATTATATACAAATCCAAATTTACATCTCGTTTCTCATAAATGTATAATAAAAAATTAGATAAAAAATATTCAATAAAATACTTAAATAAAGTCATATAAAAAATATTAATTAAAAACAATAATTTTAATTAAAAAGGAATTAATGTTAAAAAAAGTTTTCTTTTAATAATACAGAACTATTACGTAAAGTTTTGACATTCATGAAATGGAGGATTCTGATCACAAGTCCGGAAATTCAGAGCTACATTCTGTTTTTCATTTTTGTAGAACAATATTGTCCTGTCGCTCAGCAGTTCCGGAGCTGCTGCCGCGTTGCTGCATCCCAATGGCAGAATATATCAGTATGGTTCCCGTGTGGAGATCGTCGCCCATGACACGCACGGCAATAATAAGTTAGTTCAAGTGTCATCATTATGTGATTACTAATTAATACTGAACGGTTTGTTTTAATAGATATGCAAAGATGTGGTACAAGGGAGTCAGTTTCACATCAGAGCAATGCGCGCTTGTTTACCTGGTGGACACGGCTGGTACCAGAACAACAACGGATTCCTTCTCGGATATGAGCCAGGTAGGATGAACCATATAGAACGGAGATTTATTTTACGTTCACGAATACTTACCAGCTCAAAATATTGTTTTATTTCCAATTCAAATCGCGCGTAATTATTAATTATTTTGATTCTTAGACTTGTAGCTTAAATCTGTCTTTTCTTTTTTCTATTTTAAATAATTCAATTTCTTGGTTTTTTAATATTTTTGATTGTATAGGTTTTGTTAAATGAGCATTTCTCAAAAATTTCAAGTCGACAATCTTACATCATTCCTTTCGATCAAAAATTATTTATTAATTTAATTATTTTTATTTTTAAAAAAATCATTACTCTCATAAAGCATGTAAATTAATTTTATGAAATTAAAATTTTTCTTTTTATAAATGTCCTATTAATCCTATTAATTCATTGACTAATGTTGATTCAAATCAGTGGTGATATAAAATGGTTAAGACAAATATTTTTAATTATTATTTAAATAACTATACAAATAGAAATTCTAAAATAAAGTTTCATAAAGAATATAATAAATTTATTGCAATTCTTTACTAATAATTTGTAGGATTTTTCATTGAGTGTCTTCTATTCGGGCTCTCGACATGGACCAGCATGTTTGCAGGAAGTTGCGGCACATCTCAGTACATCTCAATACTGGCAAACCGATGAAGGTGTTGAAAATTGGATTATTAACAACGTCCGAGTATCTCAGACTCCCGATGGTCTTGTCAGGTAACAATTAAAGCCTAACTGACGGATTTAAATCATAAATTTTAAAATAAAAAATCAGAAAAAATCCATTAAAGAAAAATTAATGAAATTAAAAGTGTTCGCAATTAATTTGATCAAAACATTTGATGTTAAATTTCATTTATTGTGTAATTAAGAAGGAGAATTATATTATTCTTCATAGAAAAGTATCTTATTTCTATTTTTTATCCTAAAGATTATCTATACATGTCAATTTGTAGACTCCTGAATTGAAATAAATGCGTACTGGATAAAGTGTTATTGTTTTTCCATAATGAATGGAATTATACATCAAAGAGATACAATAACTTATAATTTTTTGTTACACTCTTATTACACTCTTAATATATTCTTAAATTATTTTTGATGTATCCTTAATCCTTTTTTCATTGTACAATAGGATTGCACGAAATAGCAATAAGTATCAACTACGTACATCTCCTAGCAATGGTACGGCTTCATTGACGACGCCCTTCCTGCATTGTACTGCGTCCTTAGGACAAACGTCTCACCTGTTTGTACGTCGTGGTGAGCGTCGCATGCATTACGATGGTACTAGCTTCATCGTGAGAAATGCAGGTCACAGCGCTGGTTTTGATGACAACAATCAGTTGAAGGTCTACTAGAACAAAAGCTCCGTAAAATGTCTTCTCGCTTAGGGTTTATCTATCTACGAACGAACATCAATGAATATAATCATTTTAGATTGTCAAACGGTCCGAGCATGACCTGGTGTATTGTGACAATTTAATTTCAAATGTTCACTGAAAGTTATGAATCACTTTCGTCGAGATCTTAAACGAGAATACACTAGACCACAACATTAAACACTTTAATTATGCTCGCGCTTCTACGTTTAGAGATTTACTCAAATCTCATTTTACTAGAGTTTAGTAATTTAATTGAATTGTCTTATCTATCCGAGGCTGATTTGATCCTGCAAAATGTTCAATAAATGATTTCGAATGAATCGAGCATTTTATTATGCAAAATTAATTTTTAATTATTATAATCGTGACATATGTCTTTACAATAAAAAATTATATCTGAAGAATGTATAAAAAATATAAGTACTTATTTTCTAATATACACATTAACATTCATATACACTAACATTCACATCATAATATCTTTTGGTCATTTTGTTTAATTATCTGTGTTACATCTCGGCAAGAAAAATATTATGAAGTTATCGCAAAGTTTTATTAAGGTGAGCCTACACGGTTAATAATACTGATTAATATTGAATCAGTAGTAATATTGACAATACGTCAATATTTGTAGTATTTTTACAACTTTATGATCAGTATTATTGACGGATATCTGAAAAGTATCTGATATCCGGTATTCAGCACTTTTTTACTATTCGATCGGATAACCGGATATCATGAATATCCGGAAATATATCCGGTTGAAAGGATCTCATAAACAGAAATTAAATTTCGATCGAATTGCTTGAAAATTTGATATGTTGTAGGTCTTGTCGTCCTGATAAAAAGGTCTCCACAGGCACAATTCTCCATAATAAAACTGAACCGTCTGACCTCCACGAGGACCTCACTTTTGGAAATGGATTAATACTATAATTTTTATTTTCAACGTGCATTCCTACGTAATTATTTGCACTTTCTATGACCGGTATTCATTCTATATAGTCGATAGTCTATTCTTATTTCAAGACCGTCTTAAATAATGTCTTAAGACGCTAGTGCAGTCCTTCGATTGGTTCGTGACTTTTTGAGATCGTATTTAGACGGTTTTGAATATAAGATCTGACTATGAATACGTCTATATATATTTTTAAGTAAAAAGTTATAAGCATAATATGAACTTGATTGTTTTTCACAAATCGGAGTATCTGATTATTATGAGTCTCCTCGTCTCTCATAAAGGGGTGCTTTTGATTATTGTGAGTTTTGTATTACAAGATTCAATAAAAAAATGAATTTTTATTTATTAAAAAAATATAATTTTCTTACAAGAAAGAAATATTTAACTGATGAACTAATAGTATGAAAACAACTGTTGTGAAAAATAGTTCTAAAAAGAATTGTTTGTAAAAGTAGATGTGAAAACAACTGAAAAGTAGCTCTGAAAAGAATTAATAGGTCACAGAAGTTCAATCACGATCTCGAGATGCGTACAAAGATTCACTGCGTACAAGTCGGATATTCATAATTAACATTCTGAAATCTAATTCGACTGGCACACGGTCTACTCAATATAAACAAAGCGCAATATAAAACAGCGGTTCTTCGTGTGTATCCTATAATCGTGTCAAAAATTCCACGCTCTAGACCTGAAGCAATGCAGCGTTGATTTAAATCTCAAAAATCAAATTATTTAATAGCTTATAGCTTTTTTGTGAGTCAATATTATCCTTGTAATTTTTTTATTTAAAAATATACAGAAAGAGCAAATAATAACGTAGGAATGCATACTCGTTGAAAATAAGATATTGTAATATTAACCGTTTAGAAAAATGACATCTCGTAGAGATCAAATGGTTCATTATAGGGAGACTTTTTATCAAGATCTATTATATAACATATCAAATTTTCAGGCAATTCGACCGAAATTCAATTTCCATAAGATTTATGCGGGATCCTTTGATATCATTAAATTGTTGATTTTTTTTTATACAAATATTCTAAAAATAAGTATTCATGATGCTATAATATCTCATACATTGTTGCAAAATTATTATTTTTTTCCATATAGGCCTTTTTTTTAGAACAGTTTCTCAAATATCCAGAAAATGTCGGATATCCGACTCGAAGAAATTGCCTTTTCGGATCTCTGATCGAATACCGGATATTCAATCTTACATTCTGTCCGGATATCCGATATCCGTTACTTTTTATCCGGTACTTTTTCGATCCGGTGCATCCCTATATATTTCACTTTTGTTTTACATTATCTATTACACTGTGACATACTGTGACTTGGATCCTAAAGCAATATTAATGCTCGAAAACTAAAATTCAGATCACTGTCAGTATTCTATGTCAATCCATCAAAATCAATCACACACGGTCACACAGTAATATTGTTAGTACTGACAGTATTATTGATCGTGTAGGGTCATTTTTGAGCTTATTAAGATCATAGTTAACAGAATTTTATCCTTTGTGATTCCATAGTATAAATTTCAGTTGAACCATGAATTATAAACAAAAGTCAATAATTTTTAAATCTCTTTCACCTTATTTACACTTAAATTGATATTTGAACCAATTCTTGAGTTATAATTTTTTGCAGCTTTTATAAAGCAGCATTGAGTATGCTTCATGTATCTTCTCGCTCCGTTTCCGATTCTTCTTCAGATTGTAATCCTTTTTCAAATGCTCGGCCTATCTTGGATAAGACCTGATTTTTGCGAACTCTGATACTGCAGAAGAATTATTATTATAATCGATGCTTCAACTTTTAATATATTTTTATTTAGTTTAAAATCAATGTGAATAAGTTCCTCCTTAAGTATATAATTAAAAAATTGCATATCTTTAAAATAAAATTACAAAAAACGTTCACTCATACAGGCTGCATTTCGTTATTCATTGTATTAAAAATTTATGCACACATTTTCAGTGCTCACTGTGAATAACGGAATGCCGTTACAATTACATATCTTAGATCGCTAAAAGTAAAGCAATTATTTCTTTTAACAATTCAAAAAAGAATTTTAAAAATTAGCAGTAAATTGGTAATAGATAAGATTATGACAATAGAAAGAGTAATTTTTACATGATGAAAATCGTGTTTCATTGTAAAAGAGATATATAATTTAAATTACTTTAAAAGTCCTAATTCAAAAACTTTTTCTTCATATTTCTCAAAACTTGTGTAAAATTTGTTGAATCTTTTAATTTTTGTAATAAATGTATTCTTTATTTTATTTTTCCCTGATGAAAAAATTTCGATGAAAAATATGAAATTATTTCACGTTTTGGAACATTTCAGCGAAATTGTTGAAAATTTGCTGAAATTTCACTGAAAGTGAATTTTCTAACATATTGAAAAATCGCTCAAATTGAATTGAAATTTCTCTGAAATTTTTGCTGAAACTTCTCTAAAATTTTGCTAAAAATGAATTTTTCAGCTAAAAATCGCTGAAATTAAACTGAAATTTTTCTGAAAAGTGTTCTATAATGTGAAATAATTTCAACGAAATTTTTCCATCAGAGTTTTGATGTACTTTTTATGGAATTATTATTTTTACGATCTTTACCTTGTATCACTCTTATTGAATTAAAGCTATTAACCATTCATAAAGTATCTTTAGAAGATATCAGAAGTGAGAAAACACTTAATGAAAATTCTTACAAAATATATTAAAATAGAAATATTTTTCAATAATATTTGCATCTGATACAGTATATTTATAAAATACACCAAAAACTCTCTTTTTATCTCGAAATAGAATAAAACATGTTTATCTCAATGCGACAGCTATCATATAATTTATTTCGTTTTTCGGTTAGGTAATTCAAATGGTTATTTATTGAAACATAAAGGGAGTTTTCGATATATTTTATAAATATATTCTATGAATTGCAAATGTTCCTTAAAAAGCAAGAATTTTATACAGTTTTCTTGCTTTTGACGTCACAATTCAAAATGATCGCAGTGAATAGATACGAGCCTTAAGAAATTACCTACCGTTTTTGACCTTTTTGAACAGTTTCGGTTGCTGCTGCTGATGCTGTTGATGGCTTATTACTATTAGTGTTTTTCACATCGGATGATTTAACAAATATTCTACTTTCCGACTGTATTGTACGAATATCATCAACAATATTGTCTGCTATGCTAGCATCGTAAAGTTGCAGGCTAGAATCTCCTTCCGCATCGTACAAAGCACGCTTCTTTTCTTCATAGACCTTACTTAGCTTGCTGATAGTCGATAGCAGCTTCTCTGGTGCTGCTAATTCTTTAATTTCTGGCATTAAATTAACATCCAGCTTGGGCTGTTCTTGCTTTTCATAGAAATGTCTCTCGATACCATACTATGGGCAAAAAAAATGCTTTCATATTAAGAAAAACATAATTGTTTAGTAAATATAAATAAATTTTTTCTCTCGTAAAAAATTTTATGAATCGTTATTTTAATACTTACACTCATCGACATGCTAAAAGTTTCCTGAAGAAGAATGATTTCCTATAGATTTTTGGACGTTGAAAACGATACTGTCCTTAGAATTTGCCTATCACGTCACATTTTTTTAGAAAAATAGCAACGTGTATTTGTAGTGCAGTTGTGCACACGTACGCCCATCCATCTGCATTGCATGTTAAAGTGCGGAAATCAGAAAACTTAACAGAAAAGATTGTATTTTTATTTATCCAGAAAATTTACCGTTAATAATTACTATCAAATTACTTTTAAGAGAGAAAATTATAATAGAATATGTTATAAATAATTATTTATAATAGTTATATAATAATTATTTATATTAATTTTTATATTAGTTTCATTACACTATTATAACTTAGTCTCTTAGAATTAGTATAATTAGTATAGTAGAATTAGTATAATTTAGACAGCCATTAATGGTCGTTTTTGCTATTAAGTTTTCCGATCTCCATCCTACATGCAATGATGTGCGCATAACACTACAAATACATATTACTACACGACGTAGATAAATAGTTTCGTAATAATGGAAATATTTGGTTTGAGTACAATGTTTAAATTTTTACTTAAAGTTTTTTATAATTTTCTAGCACGTCAAATTCAGCTACGATTTTTCAAAAATCACTAAAAATATA
>Ga0157364_1000729_pt1 | contig 24568 bp, 10 predicted proteins | sample AttsexASBM2_FD_111476 | JGI IMG/M metagenome (GOLD analysis project Ga0157364, IMG submission 111476) | Fungus gardens microbial communities from leaf cutter ant in Ribeirão Preto, State of São Paulo, Brazil - Atta sexdens ASBM2 | ecosystem: Host-associated > Fungi > Mycelium > Unclassified ...
TACTCAACTAAGAGTTTTTGAGAAATATATATATATATATATATATATATATATATATATATATATATATATGTATCCAGATATTATACATTTGTTATATATAATGTAAATGTAATTCTCAATAAGATTAAAGCTTCATACTATATAAATGAAACAATCATAATTATAAACGGTCATGGATACTGCATTCGATGCTTATTGTTAGTATAATTAATGATGGCAGTATTATTACTCTATAATGCATATGTGAAATTGATGAATAATAGAATTACTATTAGACGAATACGTATGTATATTGAATAGAATTGAATACAATTTGAATTTCAAATTCAATAGCATTTGAGAGTTTAAATCTTGATTGATATATGTGACATAAGTACGCGCAATACAAAAATAATATTTGTTTCTTTTGTAAGAGACTTACATCGCAATTTTCGCCTGTCTCATAATTTTCCTCAGTTCGTAGAATCACATATAAGAAATCACGTTTATAAAGGACGATGTACGACATTACGGTGTCTGTGGACACGCAAGTAGGTCGTAAGATAGTGACCCTTGGAGAGAATCGGAAAATTCGTAAAGAACTCCGAGTGCTCACGTGACTGAACGTCGTAGAGGACCGTTGTCACCATTGGACTGTCTGGCTCATTAAACTGATAGTTTTAGGACTGTAATTTTATTGTAAGAATTTATCTGCCACACGACACAAACACACACGTATATACATACACACGCACACACACACACACACATATATACATATATATATATATATATATATATATATATATATATATATCAGGATTGAGTAAATTAATGGTTTTTTTTAACTGAATAAAGTTAAAGTTAATGGCTTTACAAAATTAATAAAGTTAAGTTAAAAGTTGAAGGAATAAAAAATTAATTTAAATTAAAAAAAAAGTTAATTTCGAAAAAAAATTATTTTTTAGATCAAAATGTCCTAATTTTTCTTAAAATGAGATTAAATAACTACAATAGATATAGATTATTAAGTAAATTAAATTTTTAATTTTTTTATTCATATGTGATATAAATATATAACACATAACGATATAACTATATAAGTTATATAACTTTAAAAAAACAGCTAGCACATAAAGAAGATACAATTACTTTTTAATAAGTCTTAAGCCATGAGGAATTGACTAATTACAATCGAATGCGAAAAGAATATTTGATTGTAATTGGTCAATTTCTTATGATTTAAGGCTTAAAACACTTATTGTAGATCCGGACTAAAGCTTATAACATAAGGCATAACCGCATAAACCAATCAGAGAGTTGTATTAGCATTTTAAGAAATTACTTAAAATGATCTTAAAACATGAACAGATTACGAATATGCGTCCATAGTCTTATTATATTTCTAAGATATTTAAAAGAGATCAAAAAATTTTTAATTAAAAAAATTTTTAACTTAAAAAAAAGTTAGAAAGTTAACGTTTAAAAGTAACTTAGTTAAGTTAAAATTTAATGCATTTAAAATTAAGTTAAGTTAAAAGTTATTAACTTTTTAACTTTTTTTTTAACTTTTAATGTTTTAACTAGTTACTAACCAACCCTGAGATATATATACATATATATATATATATATATATATATATATATATGCACGATAGTTTAAGAATGTTTGCATTATGATCGCGCATCCTCTGAGACGTATTATTTATTCTATTAAAATTACGTAAATTATGTAATAATTTACATAATTATGATAAAATTTATATGCTATATAATTGTTAAATATAGTAATCTGATTTACTTGTTGAATGTGAAGGACATGTCAATATTTATGAAATTGTACGTAGCGCTTTATATGCCTCGATTATACTTTCGACAAATTTATCTGCCAATACTCATCTCAATCTACTCTTTTAAAGCAAAAATGGATATTTCTAACAATAAGTAATATCTGTATATTTATATTATATTCAATTGCGATTAATTAAGATCAATTGATATTTTCGGTCTTGACATAATTCATTTGGATGATAATGGACCACTACTCCATTAATTACACACGATTAATGTTTCGCGCCGCGGCGTCTCTAGCAAAGTATATCGTCGAATGCACGATAACGTTCGTCAAAAAGTCGCGTCGACGTTCCGCCGACCCGATGATACGAGTCCGTTCGAAATAAATCATCCTCCGACTAGAAAGGGAGAGGGAGAGGGAGAGAGAGCACGGGACGACAGCTCTCATAGATTTCAGCGGATGCGCGAAACGCGGTGGCTCTTAAGAAGTAGCGCGCCATCCGTCTTGTCGTTCCCGCATGGATAAGAATGGGAACGTAAAAATCTCCGTAACCGGATATATCCTCTCGTACTACTCCTCGTGGTCTCTGCCGCGCGGAATTCCTCGAGACAGCTCGAATCCGTTGCCTCATAATTTCCTCGAATACTGAGGACACAGTGAGACGGGAGGATACGGAAAAGAGCGTGGAAAGGGTGCGCGTTCAGTGGTAGAGAGTTGAGAAGAGGAAAAGATGGGAGGGGGGAGGGGGAGGGGGAGGGGAAAAAAGGGCGCACCCCCCGTTTAGGGAGCTCATTTCTCACGAGCGTGCGAAAGCCGAGCGAACATCCGCCGTGCCGCGTCGCGCCGCTCGCAGCTCGCTACGCGATACTTTTGAATTACGGCTCGCCGCGGTGCGGTGGCACGAATGTATCATGCGGGCGCGTCCCCACGATCTTCTTATCTCCCTAGCGAGGAGCGAGGAATTGCATCGTGTTCGGTGCTTCGGAAGCCGTCGGAGGCGGAGCTGGGACGCGTCGCGCCGCTGCTCCCGGAAACCACCCGCGATACAACGCGATGCTTTCGCCAGCGAAATATGTTCCCGCCGTGATTGGGAAAATAGGATGGCGAATCGCTATTATGTAGTGAAATGCTTGTATCATGATAAATCATATGAATCATACGAGGAAACTTGGAGAAAACTGAGCATTTTGATTGCCGAGGACGATCGTCGGACTATGACCGCCGCCCGTTTATAAAATACTCCTAACCTGAACGTCTGAAGATGAGAGAAAAAAAGTACAAAAGGTTGAACCGCACTATTTATTACACGTTTTGAGTCATTGGAGTTTAAGACGGTAAAGCGGATAGGCATGTTTACCGAGCGATCGAATATGATTGGTTAGATCTGTAAGTAACAACCAATTAGAAACCAAAAAGAACCTGCAGGATTCGACGAGCAGGTTTTGTCAACTTGAATGTGCCCATTCACTGCCCGATATTGAATCTTTCATAACAGAATTATAACAGAAATTCGCTTTTGGTATTCCAAGTTGTTATAAAGTCGTTTCTCAACAGGGCACGAGTGTGCACACGCGTAGGAAATAATTCCTATTTTTTATGAGGCCTCCCTGTGCCTTTTTTACGTACATTACGGGAGCGATGCAACCTCGCGCCATTGCAGCAGCGTAATTTCGCACGGAAAATTGCGGCCATATACACAGCGGCGCGAGAAACGGATACGGTGACTGCTGTTTACGATATCCAAAGCTGTTTCAGCTTTAATATTATAGGCGCATCCCATCTGCCTCGTTTTTTTGCGATATACGGTATCTATCTTTTTTACATCAATAATCATCGCAAATTTTGACAACCGTCCCACGTCGATATTTGTTCGTTCGACCGTTTATCAAGAATCACGATCAGACCAAAACCTGTTTATCAGATTGCATCTGGTTTAGTGGAATAATATCGTCTAGTGGATAGATTAAGCCACACACGCGCATACGTATTTACGTGTATGTACCTTTATTGTGTGTATCTATAATAATAGTTAATTTAAATGTACGTTTTACATTAAATTTATAATTAATGAACTTACAATTCGCACATCCCATTTCTTATTTTCAGCTTGAATATAGCTTACAATTTTATTAACTTACAATCATATTAGCTCGAGAGCTTTGTTATTTATAATTGATATTATTGCGGAAAAATAAATGTATCTACTTATACATTAAAGATTGTTTGCACGCCACGTTATATGATTCACGGAATTATTGTTGCTACATTTTTTTCTGAAGAGAGAAGATTCAAGCTCGCACTTTGCACGGATTACTAGGGGATAGCGTATACCACGATGAGTGTTGCTGGCCTAGCGTGGCACGTTTGGGCGGTGATTGTACTCATATATTAATGCCGGGAGATGCCGTATGGTGCCTCGTTAATAATTCTACCATTCCCTTCATACCCTTCGGCTCTCAAGTGGTATCTACTCTTGCTTGGATAGTAACACGAGCTACTTAGGTGCAGTCTACAGATACAATGTTGAGATATTGTTTATTCTCGCCGCTTTGCAAATTTATATATAATATATATAAATTTAAGTATTACTATTATCGACAAGATAATAATATCTTTAGAAAAATAAGAAAAATAAAAAAAAAATAATTAAATAAGAAAAATTACATAAAATTATATGAAATAGATTATTAATATGGCGTGTAAAAGTTTTGCGATAAATTAACGAACAATTTTTTCGATGGTAATGGTAGATTGAAAATAATGTGAATAGCAGTTTAAAAGAAATTTTAATTCGAATTTCGGAATGACGATAGAATTGGAAGTACTGTCGGGGAAACGGACGTATTAGAGCCTCACTTACCCCCGATTGCCCCGGAAACGAACGGACGTGGACGGTAAGGCACCATCGTGGAAAGATAACGCAGGGAAACGTAATCCCTAGCAGACCGGCATCTCTCTCTTCATCTCTCTTTCCACATTACGAACGCGAAAGCCCTGATTCCACCTTCCGGACGAAAGCTCGAGATATCCTGCTATAATGGCGCCGCCCTTATACACTCACGAGAGTGTTACTTTTGGAAGTTCTGCCGATTTTTCATTACCTTCTTCTTTCAAATACGAGAAAACGAATTTATTTATTTCGCAAATGACATTTTTGGATATGAAAGTCAATTAAATACAAAGGACACGTCTTATCATGAAACCAGGAAATAAATAATATTTATACATTATTTGTGTATAAACAAACACATAATAAATTTTCAATTAAATTTTGCGTGTTTAGATCGTTAAATTAATAACGTTTTATGGTAACATGATAAAATTCAAATAACAGAAAAAAAACGTAGATGCAAAGAGTAAAATAATGTTGGATCCATGCAGCAAATATTGTGAAAGCGAATGCCGCACTTGAAATACACGAACGATATGGGTCGAATTGAATCAAATACGCAATATTTTTTAGCATCCGCATTCACTTTTATGCGATCAATATTTTCATTAAATAACGATTTACTTTTATCAAAGAGTTAAAATCAAACCAACTGAACTATTCAATTACGACACACATTCTTGATGTGTATACTGAAAAATTAATCCGTTTACATATTCTGAAAGATTAAAAAGATTAACTAATTTATTTCTTGCGTTGTATTATACAACTACAATTTGATTATTTCTACAATTATGCAACATACATATTATATGTGCTTGCGCTTAAATTTAATTTTTTTGCAAGTAGTTTCATAAATTTTTGTGTGGTCAATTTCAAAACCTTGCCGAGATGAATTCAGACTGTAGTCCATAGACGGCTTTCAGACTTCCAATTAAATCGAGAAAGCCTGTTGCCAGCCCATCTCGCTGTCTCTTTTTTTCAATTAAATTACGCTGTTCCTATCCTTTTTAAACTCGTATACCAGCGTATCATAGTAATCGAATGAAGTAAATACGTTGAAATAATTGTAAGTTTTTAGAGGGGAGTATTTTATGATTAATTATAAAGGTTTAAGAGCTAAAAATAAAAATCTCTGTTTTCTTCTCTTATATATACATCATCAACGAAACTTGATTTAAATTTATATTGATCACTAAATAATTTAACGGATCTTAAATTAAAAAAAAAAGAGCATTATTTTCTTCGTTACAGGTTATAAAACTTTAAAATTAAAAGTAAGTAGATGAATATATAAATCAAAAGGAGCGACAGCGTTTCTCGCGCCAAGTGTATTTGTATAATAAACTTCTTCCTTCAAAGAACTACCGCATATCTTTTTTCAAACGAAATGATACTCTTTGAGAAATAACTTATTATATGTTTTAAAACATATGCACATTTATTTTATTACGTTTCAAAGAAAAAGAAGAAAGTTGGACCAATATTAGAACAATGGCTTCAGTTAACTATAGATTCGCAGTAATACTTTCGCGTTGTTAAAATTTTCCAACTATAGAACCTGGAAACCGCGATACAGTCATGTTGACACGATTACGTATTTCTCTGTGCTACCGGGAATTGTTGTTGAAACAATACCCGATATTTGCTGTATATTGATTAATAATTTCTCACTGCTGATCTATTATTTTCCACAATTATTATCATATTCATGTATATACATATTGCTGGAAGTTCCCGCGAGAAATTTGTACATATCTTTGAGAGATTCGCAATGGACGCTGGTCTCAAGTCTCGCATAGAGCGGCTAGGAATCGAATTAGTTTCAGGACGACGAATTCGTGCGCAAGAGCAGACCTCTTACGTACCATTTCATGTAACCTACGTTCTACGTCCATTATGAATAAAGAACGATGAATTTCACAAGATATATTACGAGCATAATGAACTGCATAATGAAAATGCGTGACATGTGAGACAAAAAATGTCGTATATGAACATGGAATTTCAATGAAGCTCAAAAGAGAATGTTAAATTAGGGACGTTTTTCAGCTAAAATGAAAAAAGTTCCTAGATATAAAAATTATATATTAAAGGGCTATTTAAAATTGAACGGAATTGAGCGGTGTATCGCTTATCGAGAGAAAACGTTGGGAACGTGGAAAAAATCGTTATACTATATTCATACCTATATATTATATTAAAAATAAATCTAAAAGTTATTGAAGTGAGATATCAAAATATCCCGGGAATTAAATAACTGTATTGTTAATACTTGAATTCATATAACTTGATAAATGTATTTATTGTTTAAAGAATTGGAAACCAAACGATTATTTTGTATCAAACTCTTTGTCGTTCGTCAATCGCTCGAAAATCTAATTCAAGTTATACGTTTAAATAATAATATTATATAACATAACATTCCTTGAACTAATGGAATGTCTTAATCTTTAATTAACAACTTTTTATTAATAAATGTGATAGTATTAGAGATTTATTACTTTTATGATTTCTTCCATATTTCACATATTTCTCCAAGATATAACGATACACCACTCGACTTTAAGCAACCTTTAAATGCTATAACTTGTGCATCTTGGAATTTTTTTTATTTTGGACGAAAATGGCTCTAATTTAACATCCCCTTTTCATTGAAAGTCATTTACCATTTAATCCTTTGAGGAAGCTTTCTAACAAGGTAACTTGTGAAAGATCTTGCTTCTTAAAGGTCTTTTTGAAGTCGCCGAATTTGATTTTGATCTCAGAATTTTAAAATTCAAATTAAAAAAAGATAACCTGATTATTGTGAAACTTGGTTTTAGGAAGTTCTTGATATCTCTGAGTTTAAATGTAGCTTGAAAATATCGAATTTCAAAAGGATAGACCTCCATGAAGGAGGATCTAGTGTCACAGAGTTCACAATTAGAGTTTGAAAGTCAGTTTAGAAATAAGTATTAACCGTTTACGGAGTATTGATAAGCTTTAAATAAAAAAAATAAAGCGAAATTGAAAACTATATGTTAACTTCACGACTAAAAATTTCCTAAAATTTGCAATCCCCAAGTTTTGCAATCCCAAGTTTTGCAATGATTAAATATTTTAGTTAAAATTCTGCGCTACATTGAATTTATCATTTTCAATTTTTTATTTTTAATCTCAGATTTCAATAAAGCATTATTAAATTAAATTACCTTATAGACAAGTTTCATAAGAACTGAGAGAAAGCTAACATTTATATTGTAAAATAAAAGGGATTGTATGGCGATCGGTAAAAAGTTAATTAAACATACGCTATTTTTTTGAAATATTGAAAATATTTTGATCAATGAACATCGGATGTCGAGATCAACGAGCGCAATGGACGTTCTTGCGAGACGTAACCTTTACTCGCAGTCAACCAGGTCAGTGCAACGCAGTGCTGCAACTCGCAGCTTGCGCTTTCGATCGTGACGGGAGTGGATGCTGGTCGAATGCGCCTGAATGCACGGAAACACGGGACACGCATAATTAGCGACAGAAAGGCGGAAACGCGGCTGGCGTTGCGTACGAGATTGTGAAGGAGGATGATTGCATTGTGTGTGACGATGTGTGTGACAAGAGGTCGGTCCATGTGCATTTGCGGAAAAGTGATATCGCTGGCGAGTACCACGATGCGACTGCCTGTCAGGATGCTTCGTTAGAGTCAACTCTCGGGGAGAGCGGTAGCGCGATGTGAAAGCGAAGAGACGTCGTCGGAGGTCAAAAGTGTGCTTGAGCAAGATGAGCGCCGGCGTGTGGCAGGCAAAGGAAATTAATCAAGCGCCTCTCTGTATACGCGGGAAGAGCCCGCGCTACACCTGAACTGACTGAAATTGAAATACCGAGGTTGGACTGGGCGCTTGCTCGAATATTATGAGGATTACCTGGGTTACGGCGGTCTGAAAGTGGGAATTCCTCTCAGTTTAACCTGCCAAGTCGATTCGAGGCGCTGCGCTTGATATACAGACCGATTTATCTGTGTGATAATGTCTAAGTCTACGTAGCATCGAGATGCTGACCAAACTTCTGGCGTTACGAGGATTACTGAGTTGCAGCGATCTTACGTTTCACGTATTCTCGTTGAGAACAGGATTAAATGCGCCGCTCGTGGAATGTTCGTTTTGCATGCAACGATCGACCGCACGCGTCGTAATCATTGTTATGCACGTTATGAAATGCTACGTGATCCTATAGAGGGGAGAGAGGGAAGAGGGTACAATACGAATTGTTCGATAATGCTTTTCTCAGCTTTAGCTTGGCTTTTACTTGAACGTTCTTGATTTGCGTAATATTGATTACATGATCATAACGTTGAAAGTCAATGGTTCGCGTAGAAGGAGTTATAATACTTTGCAGGTCGCAGATAAATTCAAATGAAAAATATTAAATGAGAGAACAAGAAAAAATCGCGGTTGCCGTGCGCGTTTTCATAGAAAATCATCATTGATCTGTCGTCTCACCACCTTGAATCTCGACCTAAAGAACAGTGATTTGCAGCCTAAGCGCAAAACCATCACAGGGAGCTGTGAAAAATTGTAAAATATGTAAGTTTGCGATCCATCGTCGAAGGAGATTAGTTCCACTTCATTAAGCAGGGTGCATGATAACTCGTGCATTTCTGTCGTAAGCTCGGAACAAATTTTAGGACAGCATTTCTAAAAATAGGTATTTTCTCGACAAGTTTCCATACGATAGAATTTTATCGACAGTTACCTCTTCGCGCTACTTAGCAATACAGAATTTATCTGTCTGAGCGTTTGAAAATAAATTTAGGCGACAAGCATGATTCCATGCGCACATGTATGCATATATGCAATCCATCGTCGTATTCGCAATAACGTATCATCCTTCGTACAGAAAATGTCGAGAAGGAAAGACTTTTCAATGGAAAAGCCGAGTGCTCGAGGGCTCAAAATGCTTTTCAACTTCTTCCAGCATGCACTTGTCGCGCGTAACACGACTCTCGCATGGTTATTGTTCAAAGCACGACGATCAAAAAGACGGGAAAAGATGTGCGAAAGTATGATTACTCGCGGCATAATGCGCGTAGGCGTTTGAAAGGTGTCAAAGTGTATTTCAGCGGAGTCCAATGGAGCGAGTATCTTTAGGAATGTACACGTCCGGTGAGGAAGCACCAACGCAACGCAACGGATGTATATACATACACGGACTTTCGGTATCCGCGTTGTGTTGCGTTTTTCGAATGGGATGCCGTTTGTGCTTTTCTGGTATCCTCTCTGAATATTTTTCTTCTGCCTAGGCAAACAGGAATTTATGGTTCTGACGATGCGACGCGTTGCACGCCACGATTGCGTTTTCACCTGTATATATATGCGGTGGTTAAAAAGCGGAGCTTTCGCACGCCGCTGAAATCATTACAGTTTAAAGCGCGTCGCGCAGATTTTCGTTTCTTCTATGTCGCTTCTGTGAAAAGCACATAATCATTATCAATATTACATGCGTAGCGCGCGCACATTATATATAGATACATATGTGTATGCGAACATTGCATCAATATCGTTTCTATTTAAAAGTTATCAAGGATCAATCCTTTGTACAAGCTTTCACAACGTTATCCATTAAATTCGTTTCTGATAATGTTTTTACTGATTTTTCGTACATATCGAGCAATTGGTACGAATGATAGAGAGACGAAGCTTTGAAATGCGAATGTTGTATCTCTGACAACGTTATCGTCGCGCTTTATTGCAATTCCTGTGTTTCAAAAGCATTTAATTAAAAAATTATTTCTTTCGCGATTATTGATATAGGAGAATATTTAATTAGTCGTCATTGCAACGACGCAACGCTTAATTTAATAATTAGTAAAACTCAGCGCACTACTCGAATATTTTTGTAATACAAAAAGCAAGGAATGAAGTTTAATCAGTTTAAAAAAATTTCTAAAAAATAATCACGAGGATGAGATTGTTCATCAAAAACGTAATGCGTATTTACTTCTCGATTTTCGTTTCGAAGAAAGGTTGAAGAAAATATGAAACATCTAAAATGGATTTGCGCGGTCGACAGACTTCGCTTTTTACTCTTGGCTACCGATGTAAAGAGAAAGTTGGTTACCAGGCATTATTGGATTCACCTTCTATTCATGGCAGACTTTATTCCGAATGCTTTATTGTGACTGTATTCTAAGTGGTTCATTTGATAAATAAGACGCAAAATGTTCTAGCTATCCGCATTGCAGATGCAATGCATTTTTATTCATCATTATGCGTTGGTTTGCGATACAACTGGTGGAAAAGTACTTGTGGAAGTATTTCTAATAATGCACGCGACGATCGTAGCATTAAATTGATGAAGTAACGCACGCACGCACGCACGCACGCACACACGTAATATACATTCGGAAAGTTATTCCGTGGCTTACGAAGAATGACGCGAAATTCAACTTGACTCGTGAGTTACGTGGTAATCGATCTTGAGCCGCAACGAAGAAAGTCGTCTTACGAGCAAAGGCTTTCCTGATCCCGGCGGGGGATAGAAAGGCCTTTGGCTGTGCCATGCAAGCCGCAGGACGTACCAAAGGCTCTTCGATGGCCAGTGCAAGTCTGCCTCGGACGATAGAGCTCTAGGAGAGGTAGGAGAGAGATAGGAGAAAGGTAGGAGAGAGGTAGAACGCAGGTAAAGCCGGGCGCGCCGGTATTTCCCAGGAGAGTGTAGCGGCGATGGCGGGGTTTGGGGTCTGCAACGGGTCGTCTACAACGTCGTCGATACAAGTGGCGCGCAAGCGTGTCACGTGAGGGTTGAGTGTATTAATGTTAATGTTAATGTTAACGTTAACGCCAAGGCACGCCAAGATACACCGACCCAGAGAACTCTCGCGCGCGTTAACCACAAGTTGGGCGACGTTATCCACAAAGCTGAATTCTTTATGCGAAAATAATGACGGTCTCTCGTAATGCCTCTCGACCGACATGCAACGATGCAAATTCAAGCCGTGCGAGCCGTGTTGCGTTTCTCTCTGCCGCACCGCGTCGCACCGATACGGGAAATGTAATTTTTTTGTTCAATAATCAATGCGCTTCGCGGATTTCTATTTCGCCGTTCTCCGTAATACGAGATCGAGTATTTACTGCTGAGCCGAGATTCATGCCCGGAAATAATCGCGCATTATTTTCAATCTCCGGACGAAAGCATAATTATTTATAAATGTTTACAAACTCGCGCGTTTTTTACAGACATGTGTTTCGCTAATTATTTGAATGAAGCTCGCGTATCATAATACGAGTTAATTTTTCTATTTTCAATGCGTCGACCAATTTCGAGTTCGTACCATCGATCCATTCAATTATTTGAAATAAAACAAGGTACATTTTCAGAGAATCTGTAAACACCAAATTTGGCTCTGGCAGTTCCTATTTCATGGGATTAAACACGTAGCGAGCCTCTATTATCCAACAAGTTGTATTCACAGATATATCTGCGATAGTGATAATATATTGACTTCGTACAGTACGCGAGATGATTTCCGATTAAACTGTTCTGTGCAATGCGTGTGAATGCTAAATGTGCGCATCAATGACCACAAAACATTTGCATCAGTATTATATGGTCCGATTGACAGAACAGGGCAAATTAGACTTTCCGTTTTAATAATAGCATACGTATTTTGCATTATAATTGTGTTGCTGCTGCACATTAAAAAAACAATTTTGAATGAATTTCAAATTAATTTCGAATTGACACGATAAATATAATGCAGGCTATATACATATACTATAATATAGATGTAAAGAAGTCTTTTCGTGATCATGATAATTCGCCGAGCGTGTTTGTTCGTTCGAAAGGCTTTTCATCCTCTTGTAATTAAAGCGATCAGCGTAAAGCTCTTGAGAATATATTAAAAGTACTACTACGAGGAGCAGTTTCTTGCCGCTCGGCTAGGCGGTCGCTCTTAGTTATAATTACCTTGTTTGCATCCCCGAGTCCGTTTGAGTTCTCATTGTTGGCGGTCGGATGGAACCGTGAACGATCAAAGCGAGTTCACCACGGAATCGCTTTCGTAAGGAAATGCGCCTCTGTTGGTGTATAAGTCATAACATTGCACGTGGTTTCGTGCGAAACCAAGTTTCTGTTCTTGCTGAACCCCTTGCTGAACAGTATTTCGAGTAAATATAAAATCGAAACGAAAAAAGATAGAGGTGTCGAAATATGGGAAAGAGAAAACGTGTCGCGGACATACGTGTTATTTCGCGAAAATCACATGAAATAGTACAAGTCACCAGATGGGCAGCATCAGTGAAATATTCGTAGTTCGTATAAAATACATCTGCCAGTGCATCGGACGCTACAAATGTTACCGGATTTTTAGCGTAGCACACAAATGCATTCTCGTTATTCATCAACGTTACGATCCTGCGACAGAATCAAATTAACGCGCAAAATTACACCGCATTACACCGACAACAAATTCTTTTTTCTAACATGGCTCGACATCTAGCCTAGTTTTGGACGAGAGAGCGTAATGACAATGCAAAAAATTTCCATGATGCAAACCTGCAATCGCGGAACGGCAAATAGACGGATCGCGACATCGTGTCTCGCGGAGAATAGGTATTCTCGCGATAAAGTAACACGCGTGTAGCTTTTACCGATGGAGAAAAGTCGAGTTCTCCATAAAATACGACAATGTGCGCGCTCCAAGAGGTATTAACGTGATCTGTGTAAGCCACGTGAGGCTGCAGCCTGGCAACGCGGCGGCATGGCGTGGCGTGGCGTGGCGTGGCGTGGCGTGGCGGGGGTGCACTCTCGTGTGCATGTACCGCCGAGACATAAATAATGCAGAATACTCCTAAAGCCGTCCGTTCACGTACGACCAATATGTTCCTCGGTACAGAGCTGCAAACTGGATACGCGCGGCTGGAAGAGTGCGCGCGATGCAACACAATTTTAAAGGTTTCGCCGGTGCGGTGCAACGTTTACTTCCTGCCTGGCTTCCAGACTGCTTACTCGAATAAAATTTCGGTCTCGCGACGGACGATTTCACTTCGCAGCGTTTCGTTTAAGTTGCAATCGATCGATCCGCACCGTACATATATACATACATGTAAATAAGTGAATTTTCCTGCTCGCAACAATTTTACGCAGTCTAGCGTATTTCAGCAATCGATTAGTCAAGTTTCGATCTTTACACTTTCGATTTATACAGATTTCTCAATTTCACGGCGATGTGATGTAAAAAAATGGATTTCTGCTACGAAAATATAATATAACGCGCAATATTAATTGGAAGAAAGGGACGAGGCTTATCACCGTGAGAAACTTTTGCTTAGGTAGCTGGTGAACTTTGGAAAATGGTGGTTAAAGTTCGGTGGTGTTGAAGGCTTACGAGTTGCTTGAGGTGTCTACCTATCTATCAAGGCTCTATGCTTTATAGGCCTCCCGAATGATAAACACTCGAGGCTTAACGTCGTTGCATTGATAAATCTCTTATCAATATTTTCTTTCCTTTCACAAAAATGTTAGAAAATGAAACGAAAAATTCCAGTGTTTATAGTTAACGAAGAAAGAAAAAGTCTCATCAAGTCGCAGGTGCTATCAAAGTTTTGGAATTTACACTCAAATGTATTTAACTAAGATGCAAACTTGCAAAACTCCAACAGCCGAGTAGTAAGTTTTAGCACTACGGGTATAATCTAACTTTGCGCACGTGTCAAGATTGTACCATGTATTATTAGAGATATATAGGTGGGCTTACTTATTTTATTATTGATGATAGCAGCAGACTAGAGCGGTAAGCGCCGCGAGTTCATCATCTCGCGAAAGAGATTCAGGAGTGTAAGTTGAGGGCAATTGTGAAATATAAAGTAACCACGGCGAGAAAACGTTTCGTGTTGCGTTTGAAGCACGCACAAAGGGGTGGAATGGGGCTTAAGTATGCTAACTGTAAGTAACGCGATGTATGCAATACTGACGCAAATTTATCTGGCCAACTAGAATATATGATATTGGATATATATGTATGTATGTATATGTATATACTCATATTGCACATTTCCGCACAGCTGTCACTGTTAAAGTCGCGTGACATTCACGCGTACTTCTCTCTCTCTCTCTCTCTCTCTCTCTCTCTCTCTATATATATATATATATATATATATATAAATATTGTTACGTGTATAACGTATATATATCTATAGCAATAGACCAAGTTAAAACATGATATGATGTTAGAAATTATTATTAAAATAATTTTTTTTTTTAAATAGTATCAATTTTCCAATGACGATTCAAAAATTAATCGTTGCCATTTAATTATATTATACTGTATATTCTTTAATTATACAGAAATGGATTTTGTTCATTATAACAATAAAATTGTATGGTCAGTGACGAAATCGTTAGTTAGAAGCATTTTACACAAGTGTAAAAACCATTACAAAATATCAGCGCAATTTAAAAGAAAACAGCCGTAAAAGAATGGCAAGTTTTGTACGTGTGTAACACGGGAGTTTTAAAGGCGCACCAAGAATGGCACGGGTAAATGCTCCAGAGTCTAGTGGGAAATAAAGCTTCCGCTCAAGCGAAGTAAGAAGAGAGAGTTCGTAAACGTGAACGCGAATGGAGCACGTAATCCACGTCCGTGGTTTTATATCCATATCCATATCCAGAGAGCGCAATGTTTTACGAATCACCGCGAGAGTACACGCAGCAAACAGCTCGAGAAAATTGCAATTTGCCACGTAGCAGCTGTTGTCGTAAGTGGTCCCACAGCAACAGTGTATTTGCTAAGCAAATGGCCAATCATGCATATCTAAGGAGGGTCGCGTCTGCATCTCATGCATTATAGAGACGAGCTCTTCGCCCGGGTGCTCTTATGGGCGCAGTTGCGCCTATTCCTAATAACAACTAGACACTAACTTCGTCCTGAGATGCCTCCTTTAATATTCTATTATCAACGACATTTCGCACTCGCAGAGCTGAACGCTCGTACCACTATGCACCACGAATTTCGAGTAGTGAAAAAAAGGATCTGCGTCGGCTTATCATATCCAACGAGTTGTGCTAATATACCGGATTCCGCCACCTGTGCACATACGTGACCCTTCATCGATTTATTTTAAAGCCCCGCTCATTAATACCATTTTAGCGACGACGGAGAGGACATAAAGTGTAGCCTAAAGTATAAATCAATTTTACATATGATAACGAAACAGTTTCACCAATTTGCAAAAGTAATCGATTGTAATAACGTTTTGACTGAACTCTGATGTTCATTTATTTACATAGACTTTTACTTGACTTTTAGCGGCGGATGTTTTAACAGCAAGACTCCTTCTACTACAGAAGAAAGTTCATACAAAAAACATTTTCTGTAATGCTACAAAGAAGTGCCGGAGAAGTTCCAAACTTATTGGAATGAACCTCTTCATCGTTTTCTTCGATGCCGCTGTGTACTCTTTTGTATAAGCATAATCCGCTTCGTCGTAGAAATGTAACTCGGTCTCGAGATTGTTTCGCAATGGTGAAACCGCGTCGTTTGTCGTTTATCAACGGTGAAAAATTCCCACGAACTATGCGAATGTCAACAACAATGAATCGTCGACGTCGCTGAATAACCTTGTTATAAGCGGAAGAGTATAAAGGTCGCGGAAACGATACGGGAGAGCGATAGGGGCACCTCCGCTTGAAACCCCGTCGCCGACGTTATTTCCTTCCTTCCTTCCTTCTGTATACCCCATGTAATTATATTACTCTTTAGTACTCTGTGTGTTTGTATCCTTAGGATAGAGAACTACTACCGATGCGCTGTGCCGACTGAGAGAATTACGCTACATTTCGACCATCGTCGTACCATATTTTCCTACCTACTATATCTTTGAGTGTACTTCAAATACTTTAAAACTTGCAGGATTCGACGAGATGTTGCTTCTCTTATAGAGAGAGAGAGAGAGAGAGAGAGAGAGAGAAAAATTCAAATAAATCGCAAGAAGTATCAAGTAAAAATCTATGGACGGTAAGGAAAGTAAAATTTTCCTTTCGTAAAATTTTCCTTTCCGAAAGACACCAACTGTAAAAATACGCATCCGATAAATTAAATAAAATTAAAAAAAAAAAATATTTCTTTGTTGCGAGTATTTTCAGAATTTTGATATTCGTTTTTACATGAAATCCCTCAATTACGTTAGTGGTTCCATGTTCCATTTATAATACATTCTATTGAAGTGTGCGCACGTAGTGTCAAACGCATCACTTGTCGAGAGTTTTTGATTTATCATCGTTTTCACAATAGTAACCATTTCGAGCCATATGAAACAAAATAACAGTCAATGGCTTTTTATTTTTCGAGTATATGTATTGGTGTAAACGATTATTAATCATCACGTCGAGTTATAGTGGACATCTAATATTTCTGCTTATATACGATAATTGAGTATATTAATCCATTTCGTTTCTGTGCTGATATTAAAATTTATTATTTATTGAAAACATAGTCATAATAATAAATTAGATTGTTGAAACGTTTGTTTTATATTTACAAATGAAATTAAACATTTTCTATTTAAATAAAATTTTAAATAAAATTTAAAGGTCAGTCTAAAGGACGATAAATAAATCGTAAAATTGAACATAAAATTTCTCTTCGTGTTGAGAAAAGTTGAGGTATCAATATCATAATTGAATAACCAAATATTATTTTCTTACGTCGAACTGATAATAAAATACTCGTAATAATTTTCAGGTGATCTAATCGCGATACGACTGACTAAATATGTACATTGTATGAGAGCTATATGAATTCTGATACCTTTGAACGTACCTTTGAAACTTGTATGATACTTTGCGCTTGTCGACGTAATTTTAACGGATTGTGTCCCTCCCAACAATGACGGCCATTCTGTATAGGCGACAAATGTAACCTGCCAACCGCTCGTCGTTCACGGGCCACCGCATCACAGTGTGTACGCGACTTTATTAGATTAAAATGCAATAAAACTCAATTACAACTTCATCAACTACAAATTACCGGCTCTCACTTTGCCAGCATCATAATCTACTTATGGGATGTGTCACGCGAACGAAGCATGAAATCACGTCCGCGTGACGAGCAGCATGCTTGTGTGTAACGAAATGTGTACTTGCGAATTATTAACGTTACGACAAAACAATTTTCGAAAAGTAATTATCTCCGAGATATAATAAAGGATAATATTTTATTCGTAGCTGTTAAACAGGGCGAATTATTATATTTTTGGATAATACAAGAGATACTCTGCTACGAATTTTGTGAAAGATTTATAACAGCAACATTATATATTCCCTTGAAAACTCTGAATCGTGCGGTCGTTACGTCATTTTTAGTGACCTCGTTGCGAAGTCTTTTTTCCCTTTCAAAAGTGCAGCCTAGCATCGAGCCCGCGCACGCGTAGAAAATTTCATTCGCATCCGTTCCGTTTGCAACCAGGGAGGGCATAGTGGCGTGTATCCGCAGTATTATATTATGCAACGACCTATGTATGCATTATTTAGTCCACACCTAGAAAGTCAGAAGCGGCAAGAGATCGCTCTACTTTCATTTAATGGGCGCACTGTACTCATCCACGTTGTGTTCTCTGGTTCTCTCTCTAGTACTCATATCTGTACGTAGACGATGCGACGATCTTCGTCGGAATAGTCGGCTTCATTAATAAATTTAACATCATAATTATCTTAGCTCCTTTACTTTTACAAAGATGTAGCTTTTTCCAATTTAAAGAATAATGCTTTCAATTAATCGGAAGTGAGAGCGTGCGGTGGATTCGTTGATAATGAATGGCATGTGGTATCCTTGCCCGTGGTTAACCAGCGTCCCCAACTTTTCCATGCGAATGAGATTGTTAATCCGGAGTGGTCTTGGACGATTGCCAATGATTCCTCGACACCCTAAGCTTGTCGACGAGGAAAAGTGTGTAACGAATTTGTAATCCTAAACATTTCGTAATCTTGACACACACACACACACACTCTCTCTCTCTCTCTCTCTCTCTCTCTCTCTCTCTCTCTCTCTCTCAATATATTCAAAATTGATGAAATTATGCTGTTGAACCTTCAAAAATGAAAATGTTACCCACTTTCGCTAGTTATTAAATTATGGAGGAGCACTACTTTTTTTTCTTTTTATGTTTTGAATTTTACAAGTTACACTTGTTTTGGTGGTTACGAACAACCGAGATTGTGTAATATTTAATATAACGCAGGATTTAATTAATTTAGAAATCCGAGAGATATCTAACCGCTCTGTAACCCGAAAAAAGACAGTAGAAACAGATATCGTGCACGTTATTAAATTCCTAGTCGTGAGCGACTGCAAAAACAAAACGAGTCGATTACACGGTTATCATCCCTTATAATTTGCCAGTTGTAGAAATGTTTTTATTCAGTCTAAATATTTGTGATTTTCGCGATATCGAAATTGTTCTTCATGTTTTTAATTAACATTGATATGACAAGATATCTATTACATTAGCGTTTACGATGCTATCGTCATGCGTAAAGCGAATTCAAATTTAGTCAGAATATGAAATAGGTAGAGATATCGGTTACGCTATGTATTACTATGTAAATGCAACCCATACGGAAAGGCTTTTATAGACGCGTTTGCATCAGGTGCATCCGTGACTGTACAACTAGGATTAAATAAATTCGATTGCGCGATATATCCGTCGCCATAGTCTCATTTATTATCTGGAAACGCAAGTTGGAGAAACGAGCGTTATCAGAGTCGAGGTTTAAATTATAAGGTAGAACGTTAAAGGCGAAATGTTCACAGTCATTGACCATTGCCGTTTCAGCGAATCCTGCGGCTCGTAACAACGCGATTATCGGAATTGTAGATACTATCGCCGAATCGCATCCATCTTTTCCGCCCTGGCAACGCATATCCCTCCCTCCCCCTCGTTTAAATACGCATTCGGTTGCATAGGGCACGCGGCGTGGAGCGGAGAGACCGCGGGGCGTTTTCCTCTTAATCCCTCTATTAAAACGTAAATTACCGAGTAAGACAAACACGGGTACGGCAATTCGGTCTCCTCCGGACGAGCAACGAATGAACGAACGAACGAACGAATTGTCTTTCACCTGCTCTCCTCGCCTTTCCCCCTCCCCCTCCTCCCTCAAAGAGGTTGCGTCGAATAATGCGCAATTAAAGTTTTAATCGAAAACTCGAAAGGCTGAATAAGAACGATGTTAGCGCGACGATAGTCGTGCGCGAGAATAGCGCGGGGATCTACCGCGTCGCGTCGGAGTTCGCTATTCCGTTCGGGTTCCGGTGAGCTGCTGCTGGCGGTGTAGTTACGTCGTTAAGGGCGGTGCGAAAACTGAAAGGACCACCGACGATGGTGACGAAACAACCGCGGAAACGAGAACGACGACGACGACGACGACGACGACGACGACGACGACGACGACGAGCGACCAGCAACGTCGGAGCGACCGATAAACCGCCATGGTCCCCGAGTACACAATGCTTGGGGTTTAGGTCCCGTAAGCAGCCGCCGATGCAGCCTGTAAACTCGCCGCTGTAGTTGGGGTGCAAGCATCAAGTTTGTACACCGTGCGTATAATGGCGTTATCGAGAATTCTATTGGGTCGACGCACCGCACGGTACAGCGAGTTCGCTTCCGAGATAATCGCTGAGGTCAAAGTGCATGCCGCTTGCACTCTCCGGTACGGGCTCCGCGATGCACAACGTCCTGGTACAACGAGCGTGCAACGACGAACCCATTGTTTTAACGCTTTAACGAGCAACGTTTTCCTCACCGATCACCCGAGTTTCTCTCGATGCTAATGAGATTTTTTTACTTATCTGCATCCATTATATAGAGCATTGTCGTTAGTATTACATAAATGCTAAAGAGATAGCGGAGGTACGATAGCATCCAAAAAGTCTATAAAAATTCCCTATTCATTTATTCTCTGTTGCGATAGCCTTTTCAAATAATCAAATGCTATAAATGTTTGTAAGTAAAAACATATTTAATTGATCATTATTATATTATTTGATTTAATAGTTCTGAATAGAAATATACTGTCTAACAGGTAATTCATTTATATCGGTGGTTGTATTCTTTATATTCTTTATTATTCATTTTTTTGTCAAATAAAAAAATAGATATATCGACAAGGTTTGAAAGTGCAGTTAATTTAAGTAATCAAGTTACCGTTTTAAATTTCCAATTTTCTCCTTTTTATAGATTTTCCTACAAATTCTTTTTATAGGATTCGTAGAGTTTATGCTTTACGAATCCCATAAATAAATTATCATTGTAACGAACAGGCTTCAATTAACAGCTTTTAATACTGCAAGTTTATCCCTATGAGGAAAAATGCTTTTGAAAGCAAATATCCTTAAATGTATCAAAGAAATTTATTGTGAATTGGTTACTTTTACTGCATCATTCGCCGATTCTTTTTTAAAGTAATATCAACGAAAATATATACTTGGCGAATAATACCGGTGTTACCGAGCGCAGCACAATATCGCAGCTTATTTTTAGATAATGAAATCGCGACAACGAGGAACCGCGTGCACACAACGTGCGAATATTTAAAGCCAGGCGGTATCCTTTCAAGCCACTTCGCTATTACGTGGATTCATTTTAATCACGGCGCGGTGGTCCATTTGTGTATATACGGTGCACTCTATTATTGTACGCTCTCAATTTCGCGTATCTCGTACATTTTTTTAGTAGACACTCGTAAACACAATCAATATTAACCCCCGTGTAATTTACTATCCGACAGAAAAGTAGAGATGTTGATACATAATCCATGATATTCTAACAACCGCTTATATCTATCTCGTGTAATATCGATTAAATTACTGATGTATCGGTAATCGATAATTCATGTCAATACAATAAGAGAAAAGTAACGTATCTGACGCACGCTTACGCACACTTACAATCGCGGCCGGGATTAATTAGATACCCGAGCCGCCTTTAATTAGAATCGGCTCGATATATTTAATTTGTGCGCGAGTCAAGCGTCCAAATTGAATCAATTAACTCACCAAACTTGCTACAAGATAGGGATAGAAGAGAGTTAGGGAGAGAAGGGAAAAAACGAGGGACACACACGTTTACAACGTTAGTGTAAGTTAGTAAACACAGAGGTCGAGGGAGATGTCTCTTCACTCTCTTCGATTATTCTCCTATACCTCCTACATTACCCATGACTTCCGCTTCGCGCTCGTTGCGCAGGCACGTTTATAAATAATTTAATTCACGCCCGGTTCAGCTCAGCTCGGCACGGCGCGAGAATTTCCATGGATTATCGTCACAACCGGCTACGTATGGTATTCGCCGTTATTGGGTCGTAGCTACAATAGCACCATGCACGAAGAATCACGGTAACGAGGTGTCCGCGCGCTTGGAAGTTCGGATAGTTAACTCGCGGACGGCAGCGATTATAATTGGAAAACGATCGAGTGCGCGGTCGGCCGACGCACGACGTCGGAGATATATCGATATACCGATAACGAGTGCCAGATCGTTCTGCCACGTGCGACAGGTATTGCCACACGTTACGCGATAGTCGTGACACTTGGAGCTATTTCTACGGATTACGCGCTCGGCGTGTGTTCCACCGTCGGCAATTTTTATTGAAATTTTTATTGCCGTTTTCCTCGGATGAATATAAGAGAGGCATGATCGTTGGTGAAACTAAAGGAAATTGACTTTTGTTCAACTTGAACAAAATTATAAACAAAATTAAGTTGAGTATATTAAAAAGTATTTAAAAAATGGGATTTACGGACCAAAGCAAAATTTCAAAAACAGGATATAACATGTTCTCGTTTAAAAGTTGACATCGTTTAAAAGTTGTGGAACATACAGAAATTGTTGGTAGACGAAACAGAGGCGCTTATTAAACTTTCCATCATGTCATGAACAGTATATACAGTTAAGGATAATATAAAAAAATATTAAAAGTCATTAAGACGCCAAAATATGTTTGTATTAGATTTTTCGATGACACCAAAATGCACTTGCGAAATATAGAGATAATTCAGAGACGATAGCAACTTATTATTCAATGATGCTTACGATTACGTGATTAAAACTGACAATGCTTTAAGAATCGTATTCTCTTTTAATAAAATATTCTTATTTTTCACAAGCATGAAACGATAGTATCAAAATTGATACGCATGTCTGGCACAATGTTAGCGTGCGACAAATCTGATTGTCAAATTCTTTTTACGATTCGACATGTCTGTGATCTTTGAAAAACCGAAAGGGAATCAGGCGCATGAAAAATATTTTGTGAAGAGAAATTTATATTCAACGGGGCGTTTTAATCCATCTATATTGTCGCTGACATCGCATGTACGCGTTACGTGTATTACCAAACCGATGCAGATGCAACGGATGAAACGTTCGAACATACGCGATGCGTTATCCAGCCTAAAAGTGACAAAACATTGCCAACGGGCAGTGCCATCATAACATAAATGTCGAAAACTGTCGCTCTTCTGTGGGCTATTCAGCACATAGGGTGTCTCGATAGTTACATATTTTCTTCCGATTTTAAATTTTCTGATGAGTTTGGAATTAATTTTTTGTTGACGGAACTACGACAGGATTGTACGTCGAAACATTTTTTATTTTCGATATTAAATATTGGTCTCGTCGCGCTTCGTCAGTGTCGAATATGTGATTTCAGGATCGTACAATTTATCAGAGTACCGATGTGAATATTCATGGAGCGACTTTGAAGAGAAGAATCGACTCTCGCGCGCGAAAGAACTTTAAGACGAATGCCTTGTCAACGCTCAAGAAAACACAGACAGAGTCGAGGGGGATATTAAGTGCCAACAGTCTCCATTAATGATTAATGCAACCTAACGATCGTGTGCCTCTCGTGACTCGAGTCTCTTGACCTTTCTTGATGCAGAGGACAGCTAGTCAGCCAGCCATTGCGCGTCGAAAGAAGAAAGAGCTTGAACAAACAACACGCGCGCCATTCGCACTCCTACTTATCTCAGCACGATGTTGCAGACATAAGAAAGAAGCTTCCCCAAGGCTCAAAGGCTACAGCAATGAACCTGGCTTTATGAATACATGAGCGAAAAACTCTAGCACCGAGACAACTACAGGCACTGTATATTTCTCGCGTTATCCGCTCGAAATTACTCGGTTGTCTTTTACGCGACGCGCGATGCGATTTCTTTTATCCCAACTGTATGTCCATCTTTTATTTTTCTCTTTTTTTTTTTGTCGTCTGTAATCAGACGATAGGAGGAAAAAAACGGTCGATGAAGAGTCGCGGCTCGATATCCTGGCCACGAGTGCGTAGTCGACGGGATAAAACCTCGACGGATTCGACAACGAGGAGAGACGGGCTATATCGTTCAACGGATTACTACTCGCCGTTATCGCCGGCTCGCGGAAACTCTTGACGACGGCATCGCTCGATCATTCTTCCCATGGGCAAAGCTATCGATAATGCAAACGGCTGCGCTCTGGGAAATCGGCTTAACGAATGTCTACAAGAGTCGAATGTGCGAGAACCGTTTTAACGCCGTCCTGACATATTACAGTGCTCAGTTAAGCGAGACATAACTTCTGCATTTCCGGGAGATCCGATTCCAAGGTTATCGTATAAATCTTTTTTTTTTACCATCTAAGCGCGATTTTTTTATCATCTAAGCGAGACTGTACAGTGCACGAGTGCAGTCGTTATACCTACGTATTATATTTATTTCGAGCACACACAATATCTATTATTTTGGAGTAAGTAAAGAAAATTTTACTTGGGATAAAAACTTTTGGGCAAACTCCAAATAAATGTACAAAAGAAATTCTTATAATGAAGAAAGGAAACCTTTTCATTGCAATTCTGCAACGACAATTTGCGACAATTTGCGACAATTTGCGTCA
>Ga0157364_1000730_pt1 | contig 24534 bp, 7 predicted proteins | sample AttsexASBM2_FD_111476 | JGI IMG/M metagenome (GOLD analysis project Ga0157364, IMG submission 111476) | Fungus gardens microbial communities from leaf cutter ant in Ribeirão Preto, State of São Paulo, Brazil - Atta sexdens ASBM2 | ecosystem: Host-associated > Fungi > Mycelium > Unclassified ...
TGCGCGACATATTTAGATATAGATATATATTGGATATACACAAAATATATAAAATAATATTTAACTCATTTTGTATTTTATATATATATATATATATATATATATATATATATATATATATATATAAATGAGCTAATAGAGTAGCTTATTATCATTGTAAAATTATTGAATAAAATATATTTGCATAAATAGGCTTAATTGTGCGAAAGATGGTACAGGAAGAGCAAAGAAAGTAATTATCATGGTTCAAAATAACATACAAGTTTTCGGAGAGCGTTAATATAATAATTTAATATTGATTTATATTTTTATAATTAAGATAAAATGAAATTGCGTGTACTATATACAGCTATAAATGATTACTTTTTAGAAATTGTTTAACTTTTGTGAATGATATTTGGGTGTTTGGTAGAGATTTAAAATATAATATTTCAAGTATCATCATTGTGTGTTCTTTTCTATACGTCGATCAGTAAGAAAACAATTCCATCGGATATCATATAAATTTAAAAAAAAAACGAAAAGAACAAATGCATATATTGTTGCAGGAATATAATTACATGGAGGAGTAGTTGTAACGTCATCGATATCACTCAGCGTCTTCAAATGCATCCATAGGATACATTTTCTAATTTATATTATAATTGCTTTTTCTTATAACGCAATGAAGGATGTAAAAATAATCTTGTATAATATTTTCAGTTTTACATATATTATACAAATTGTTTATATTTTATGTTAAATAGACGTTTTACCGCACATGTATATAAGATATGTTAGTGTTTTTATAAAGAGATCATGTAGTAAAAAATGAATATTTTTTAATTGGATAAGCTCTAATGACTTAAAATAAAGCTATTACTTAAATCTTTTATTTTCGTATTTTGCACCTTTTCTTATACGTGATTATAACTTTTTTTTATTCGCATCTACGATACATTGCGACGTTTAAAAAAAGTTTAGCCTCATATTATTTTCGTTACTCAAAAATAAACAATTTAAGAAGTTTTTTTTATCGTTAATATGCAACGCATGCATTCCTATGGTACGAAAAACATCGCATACGATTAAATGATGTTCAATATTATAATTATGGCTGATATTCATAGCTTTTATTCAAGATCGTCTTAAGTTCAGCCTTGAGATGTCATGAACCAATCAGAGAACATTTTAGCATCTTAAAGGGCCCTCTACATAGAAGTCATAGACGATGGAATCTTAAGTCGTAGGAAACTGACCAATTCTAATCGAATATTCTTATATTTTGATTGTGGTTGATTTCGACTTAAGACTCCACGATCATCTACGACTTCTAGAGGATCCTTTAAGATGTTAAAATGTCCTGTGATTGGTTCATGACATCTCAAGGCTGAACTTAAGACTCGAATAATCCTTAAGACATTATTTAAGACGCTCTTGAAATAAGAACCGACTATGAATATCAACCTATACTGTAATGAATTTGTAATAAAGCTTTATTCGCATGGCTTGAAATTCCTAAAAATGTTTACATTTAAAAAGGAATAAATATATATTGAGGCATTGAAAAGAGAGAGAACGAAGATGCTAAGTGCAAAAAGTGTAAGCAACGCGACCAAATGTTTCTTGAGATACATGACGGACCAGTCTTATCATCTCCGATTAATCATGATTAGTCAATTCTGCTGAATAGCAAATATAATTAATCAAATGTAACAATCAATCGATTATGTCAAGACCGTGATTCGATTCATGCTGACAATACTCATGAGCATCGTTTGTCTTCGTTTCATATTTGACAAACAAGAGATGAAACGATTTTTAAGCAATGGTGAGACCGGCCCTACGCAGGATTGATTTGATACACATTTTGGAAGTTTGATACATATGATACGTATAAATGCGTATCATACATAGAATACGTATCAAATTTGTATGATATCTTTAACATAATCCTAACCTCTATACATAATTTATTAATCTTATTGAATAAAAAACAATGTTTTTAAGTTTTTGAAGTTTTAAAGTATATATTGTTGATTAGGAATAACTCCAAAAACTTTTCAGTTTTATTAAAAACTGAAATAGTTTACAATTAAAAAACGGTGTGAGCAGATTTGACAAAAGAAGACAATTTAAGAGCTGGGCCATAAATATTTCTAAAAAATTTACATAATACAATATACAATATACAATATACATAATTATTTATTAATATACTTTTATAATTATGTTTAATTAGGTAAAACCACAAATATAATATTTTTTTTCATTTTTTATATCTATATTTATGTAAGTAAAATTTATATTATATTTTTGATATTTTTTTACGAAAAATAACTAAAATGTTTCATAATTATTTAATAATAATTATGAAACATTTTTATTTAGTTATTTTTAATAAATTTGATTTATTTACTAGTGCTTACTATTTTCAAATTAATTTTGTTTATTAGTTAATATTTTTGTAAAATTTTTGTAAAATTTTTTTAGTGTGAGATTACATTATTACTTAAGGGACATTATATTCTCTTTCAGTTCTGGATTTTTCAAACGTTAACATGGCGGATGCTTACGTGATTACGACGTAAAGATCAAAGGTGCCGACACGGAATGTCCCTACTGTGGTGATATGTTCCCAAACCTGATCCCTACGCGTTTTTTAATCCGCGGATTTAAATCAGTCGTCAAGCTTCGAGATATTGCAACATCGATTTGCGCCAGCAGTCGAAGAGAATCGAAACGGTTCGTTAATTTTCGTCAATCTTCGCTAGATGAAGTTCCGTCACGCGAAATCCTCGTGCGCATCCGATAACCTGCGCATAATTCTGTGCCAGTGTGTGCATGCGTCATTCTTTCATGCTGGGAGTAACACATTGACGTGCTTCTGATCAGACCGAGCAATAAACATTATCGCACAATTACGTGAGTATAGACAAGTTAACGACCGGCGGCTAATGAATCATCCGCTAATTTACTGAATATCGATAGCTACTCGGTGTTACATTATTTATCGCACTACACCAACACTGGCAATATTCCTGTTTTCTATGGGATTAATTATGTAATGTGTTTTTCCTGAACGTTGACGACATTAAGGACATTTCATGCCACCGCCGTTGGCTGCTATTCTATTCTTGAATGGATGTGTAAAGTATATTACTTAAAAAAAAAAAAGATTACTTTGCACGCTGAAATTTTACGTAGCTCGTGATTTGTTAATAGGACGATTTATTGCCCGTGTAACAAGGCCTTGAATAATAATGTATGAGGCATAATGTCTCTTTTTTCGGATTGACTTTGTATCCTATAAATATCTTCATACATTGTAGAAGCAATGGTGGCCCATACCGTACTCCTGGACTTCACAGTGTCCAGTAGCGTAATCGCCGATATGGAGAAACGATCGGGTTTGAAATCAGCGATTGCAAACGTACTAGCAGAACATTTCACCGGTCTCAAGCCATTGACAGAATCTAACATCGACGGCAGTTTGCTCATTTTATATACCGGACCCAGAGGCAGTCTAATCACTGTCAGAGGGTATACAGAGGGTCTGATTACATTAAACATCGAGTATTACAAGCAGGACGACCAGGAGGCGCTCTTAACTTTTGAGGTATTTAATGAACTTGATAAACAATCTGTTAAGGATGACAAGAAATATCTGTTGGAAAGCAAATGCTAGTGCTTTTGATAAATACCACTCCTTCTAGGCAGGGTTTTTATCAAAGTCTTAAGAAACAAAATAAAGATAAATCAAATGGCAACTTATCAATTCTCAGAGAGAAAGAAAAAGTAACTAACATATTTTTCATTAGAGAATTGCAACAAATCTGATCAAGACAAATTTAATTACACTTGGCGTATCAATCGCTACGTGATAAAATTTGAGATTAAAATAAAACATGAAACAATAAAATGCAGGATATTAAAGAAATAAGTTCAAGACTTAAGGGATGTAATCATGCTTATAAACTGAATAAAAAATATTTTATATAGTTTGAGTAGTGATGAAAATGACCAAATTTTACAATAATTTACTCGGTAATTTACGGTAAATTAGTCAATAATTTATGGAGGCTGGTAAAATGGTAATTTAAAAAAATTATAAATATAAAGTAATTTGATTTAAGAATATTTAGTCATTAAGTTAAAAAGTTGAAAAACATTTATTTAATTTAAATTTTCATTTCGATATTACATAATTACATATTGATGAATAATTAAGAAATATAAGACATATAAATACGTAGTAACTAGAGAAATTTCAAATAAATGTTTTATTAAAATTTTTAAAACAAAAGGTACAGGTACAGTAGTCCTTGAAAATTAAAAAGTTAATTATATTTTTCATATCTTCTAAACTTGTAGCATACGTAGTAAGTAGAAAAATTTTTAATAAATTTTTTAATTTTGCAAACAAAAAGTGTGACAGGTAAATAATCTTATATTATATTTTTCATACCTTATAAATTTATTATAATACTTTTATTTGCTTGCTATTTTACTTTTTAGCGACTGTTATGTTTTTACTAGAATAAAAATAAAAATAATATATCAAACAAAAATATATTAATTATATTTATATTAATTGACAACGTGAGTTTTATTCCGATTAAATTATACCCTACTGAAAAAGATCATGTAAAATGATCATGTAAAATGTTTGAAAAATCACAAGATATTAAAAATAATTTTATCTATCATATGATTTTAATTTTATAGTTATTAAATTTTAAATTTTAAATAAATTACATAATTAATTAATTAAATGATAGAAATAGAAGAAAAAAATATTTATATCATCTAATTTTAAAATTATATACATAAGAACGAAAATATAATCTGTTGTGATAAAATTATAAGAAACAAATTTTATCAAAATTACCAATAAATTATCATTTTACCGCAATTTTACCGTAAGTAATTGTAAGATTGAATTTTACGGTATTTTTTCTCTAAGTTTGAGAAATTGATCTTATTCAAATTAAAAATAATTTTCTGTTTTAATAATGTAAGTGTGACTTGTCTTTATTAGGATTAATGATACTATAATTACAATTATTTGTAGATAAAAATATCAGTTATCACATAAATGTAGAAAATAGAAGTGTACTGTTAATCTTAAAGTTTATATAACAAAATATATTTTTGTCAGACATTAATTTTATATTGATAAACATTTTTGTATCAATAAAGCGATTTATAGAATGAACAATTTACAGATTCGAGTTAATATGTTCAAGTTTATAGAATGATTCGGATTTATGTAAAGGATTTATTATCAGAATCATGACCTCGTTTCCTGTATTTATTAGATTTTATCTTTATTTTTAGCTTATGTTTTAGTTTAGTGTTAAGTTATTATTTCTTAGTTGTATTGTTATCGTGTCATGCATTTACTATAAATTTCTTATAGACATATAATGTTCTTATATACATATAATGTTATATACATATAATCTTATATACATATAATCTCTTATACATATATATACATATATATACATATAATGGAACTACTATATAAATACTTATATAATCTTAATCAGAGATGCGATTTTCGTTTGATCTTTCTATAATTTATTCGATTGTATGTTTAGGAAGGCTTATTGTTCAAGTATTGCCGAGAGAGAAACATCCATTAATTCAAATTCATCATAGAGTGATGATAATTTTTTTTTTAATTAAGATCTTTAATCTGTCTATAACTGACCATTTATTTGTCTTTATTTGCATTTGCACTTAACGTCTGAAATTGTTTATTTACAGAGTGAATATAAATCTTTTTAATATTGTGAGGAAAAGATTATCTTATCGTATTTAACTGATAAGATAGTTTTTATATCTAAAAAGTAGAGAAAATACACATAACATTAAGAAGTTTATTTTTCGATTAAATATATTCTTTATTCAGTTTCTGAACATTAAATGTATCTATCAGTCTTGAACTATGTATTTTAATATCCTGTACAGAAATTTTTTTTTATAACGAAAGTAGGAAATATGACATAACTGACAGAACGTTGTAGCAGTGGCGATACTTGGAAGCTGATGTTGCCATGGCTTTGAACAGCCAGCGCAGCAAGCGTTTACCGCCCGTAAGACGAGGAACCATATATGACCTCTATCTGACACTATCAGGTAGAAAAATGCTTTCCCTCAATTAGATTTTGTGTTCCTCGTTTACTTCTTCTAACACAACTACATACTTTACATTGTAGATTTTCGTGAAATATTTGGCATAGAGAATTACAATATTGCTATTGACTGTTACTAATAGATATTTAGGATAGGCCGCTTGCCAGGAATGCTGACTTAATTTTATTTCCAGCACTGTTACGTTTAGCCCAAATTTTTCTATCCAGCACTCAATTCATTCATAACAAAAGTGCCATTCATTCAAATACATAATATTTGAATGTGTATTTATAATTATTCTCTTGCCTTTCTTCAGTCGTACGAATAAAAGTTCTTAGACGACTGTTGCAATGCACAGGGCGTATTTCATTATGAAATCTAAGAATAATTCGCTGTGAAAGGAATCAAAGAATCTGATGTAAACATAGACTTCTATACGAACAATTTAACTTCTGTCAGAAGTCCATATAAACAATGGCATTATTATTATTGATTTATTTTATCTATATTTTTCTTTCTCTCTTATATGTATTATAAATTAAGATTCCGTTTAATATTTCATATCGTGGAACACAATATACTAATTAAAAATTGAGATTTTGCCACTTAGAATTAAAAAATATATACGTATTATTTTTACAGATATATATCTATGAAATTTAAAATATTATTTCCATAATGGCTTATTTCTTTTTTTGAAATATATTTCAATGTATAAATCCTTAAATCCCAAAATTATTAGATTCTTAGATTTGTATGCTAGAAAAAAGTCTTGTTGCATTATTGAAATTTTTTTTTGATTCAACCAATTTCAACTACAAAAGATGCAAATCAAATACTTGTTAAATCTATATCAAACATTCCAATGAAGATAGCAAAAAAATTCAATTAACCAAAATTTTAATGATATGATCCGTTTTATTTGTTGATACTTCTTGTTGATTCAATCAGAATATTTTTCTTCAGTGTAGGTTTTTTTGGATCGTTACTTTTAATCGTACGGCTCCGTCATACGATAATACAATCATACACAGACACAGCTACCTTTATCCGTTTTTTACCGCTTGTTACGTATCATTTTGTTGGACAAAAATAAGCCTTGCCATATATCATGGCTTGCCAGATTAACACCTTTTTTTAGCTTCCTTAACAACAAGGAGTGTAGCGCTTCCGTTTTACAAGATAGTGTCTTTGTTCTGTTCAATTCTCATTGGTTCGGCTTGATGATGATAATGATGATGATAATAATCATGATGATGGCGATGGTGATAATGATGATGGTGATGATGATGATGATGATGATGGTGGCCGGTTATGATAGTTGGCCAAGGAATTGGAAACGGCGTTGCAGACAGCAGCAACCGCTACACGGTCGCACACGCTTACTCCAATTAAACGCGGTGGACCCTTTGAGAGATACTATCCTACCGCCGGTGAGTTTTTATTTATAATTATGTTTACGGACCAGCTAACGACTCTTACAACGGAACTGCTTGTACTTAAGGAACGCGAGCCAATTGGAAAATCTTATATTAATATTATATATCGATTCGTAAATATTAGTATTGTAAATGTCCTCTGCAGCTTTGTCTTTTGTAAACAGTAAAGAATGAGAAGACTATGTTAAAATTATATTTGAAGTGATTATATTTGAAGATGAAAACTCATCAAGAGCTACACACACACACACACACACACACACACACACACACACACACACACACACACAAATTCATAATCAATGTAATATTCATAATTAAAACTTTAGGCTTGCCAATTTCTATGATTCTAGACGCATCTTACTCTCGTTAGTAATATGCACCTGTGCTCGGCTCGATTCAGTCTGGAACGTTAATCCCGAGGACATTATTTATTCTGTTCTTGCATGACAAAGTTGCGCTCATTTTTAATAGTTAATTATAGTCTTTTACAACTTCCTCACATCATTTTTTCATCTGGTTATGATGCTAACGTTCCCATGCGTGTTATCAGCTTTGCCTTGCGATACCTTGTTTTTCTCTCTTCGCAATGTTTTTTTAATGTATAGAAGCATGTTTTTAAATTAACATTATTACAAGTTGGCAACAAGTATTGCCAATAAAGATTACCCTTATTCAAGACGAGCGACTGCTGGAATATGACATCGACAAGCTCGTGTTCGAGGCTAGATCACCGTATCAGAAGGTACAAATTGTGCACTCCAAATCGCTAGGAAATCTGCTGGTACTCGACGAGCTGCAAAGTAAGTCACATTATGTTATAACTTTGCTTATTATTTACAAGTTACTAGAAATTTTTCTGCAGACATGTCCGAGGCAGATCTCATATATACAGAAACGCTGATGCAACGAGGGAAAGAAAATTACGCTGGCAAGGAGATAGTGATACTTGGTGGCGGTGACGGCGGCCTATTATGGGAATTGTTGAAAGAAAAACCGAAGTTTGTCACAATGTTGGAAGTATGTAAATTTTATACGAAAGTTATTTCATAAACGAAATACTATCTGCTTTTACATATCTTTTACAGATTGATGACATCGTTATGAAAGCCTGTAGCCAGCACATGCGGAGCATATGTGGCGATTGTCTAGATAAGAGAAAGGGCGATAATTACGAAGTAAGACCTTGAATTTTCATGCATTTCAATTCTAAGAACCAAACATTTTCAAATTTGAACATTTATATTTTATCGATTTTTATGATCTTAAATTTATAGGAATAATAATAATTATTATCATCTTTTTTTGTAGATCATTGTTGGTGACTGTGTGAAAGCATTAGCCCATATGATCGAAGAAGGACGACAATTTGATTACGTCTTCGGTGATCTGACGGACATTCCTATTAGCACAACGCCACATGGTGATGCCTGGGATTTTATTAGACTAATTCTCAACTCTTCCATGAAGGTGTTGAAGTCTACCGGAAAATATATGACGCATGTGAGTATCTTGATTAAAAAAAACATTCAATTTTATTTATCATATACTAAGTATTCTTGACTTTAATTGAAATCTAGTTGATGTAGAATCTTAATGTAAATGTATGATAAAAATTTATTTTATCGTTGTTCAATATTGTTTTTTTGAATATAGGGAAATGGTGCGTCTTGTCCAGAATCTTTGAAAATGTATGAAGAAGTTCTATCGCAATTATGTGTACCGATTACGTTTACCAAAGACCGCGCTTTCGTTCCATCTTTTTTCGAAGATTGGATCTTCTATCAAGTCTCACTGAAATGATGGAGCAGAGAATATTCGGGCAGAACCTGGAGGAATCGGCCTCCTCACAGTCTGCTGCCTGTCTTATGACCCAAGCTCTACTTCCTAGTTTTAGTCTTATTAATTAATTAATGAAATTAGTTCCTGAGACGAATCAAACTATTACTAATTCATTTCGTAACATGTTAATTATTAATATAATTGTTTTATCTCGAGATTTTTTTCAAAAATTTTATTCAGCATAACGACAACGTTGAAAGATGAATCTAAAAACATAATAGGTGGTAATAGAGAAAAGAAAAATATATATCTTTTTATAATATATAAGATAAGATACCTTCTCTATATAAATCATCAATTTGATTCTTTTATCTTTTTTTTTTTTTAGAGGATTCAGTTTTAAATAGATTTAATTCAAACTGAATTTTACCTCTCGTTGAAATATATTTTCTTAATAAATTTAACGATTTTTCGAGAATATTAATATTTTGTCTTTCGCCTAAACTTTTATCTAATTTTCTTGAAAACAAATAAAATTTTACAGTTTAGAAAAATGATATTCGTGCTGTTGCAATTTAAAATTTAAAAATCTTTAAATTTAAAAAATAAGTATTTAAAAATATTTAATGATAACTTTATATATATATATATATATATATATATATATACACACATATAATTTCTTCCATTGATGCCTCAATCACGAATAAGAAATTATCTTATTCAACAAATCGAAATATTCGAGTAGTAAGTAGTTTTATTTTCTATATGAAAGCGTAGCAAAAACTGCTTCAAACTGCTTGTTCTTGTTTTATATCTAATATAAACTAATAATACAATTTTTGTTGTTAATCCTTTATTAATATAGAATTATTAAATATGAAAAAAATTTTAATTGTTTTACGCTTAAATTGTTTCTTTTTTAAAATATATTTTTGTTTATAGTAAAAGGATTATCAGCAATGATAGATGCATATTATTTTTAAGTTTTTCTTTCTTTGTATTTTTGTTAAATAGTTTTTATCGCGGTCAATTTGTCCGCAGAAACTTGTTGATACATATATGTCGATGTATATCATAATATATATCGCATATAAACATATGTATAAATACATTCTGTATTTTATACCGGCTCGATGTAAGAACGATAAAATTATATCGGCATAAATTATTTTTCTAACAAGCGTTTTCCTCTGATTTAAACAATTGACAAGATAAATAAATATATATGCATTTAATTAATCCTAAACAGTATAAAACATCTTAATACATATCGATATAATAAATTTGTATCGTTACAATAAAATTTTCATAATGATTTCATAAATATATCATATATTGATATAACATAATAAAAAGATTAATATTTAGAAATAAATTTTTATCTACAGATTTGATAATTTTTATAAAATTATAATTTTCTTATCGTTTTAATATTTATAAAGCATATGTCAGATTTATACAGTTTAGGATTAAAGAAATAAAACTAACAAGAAATTATACGCGTGAGCATACAAATGTAAATTAATTAAAATGATGAATATTTCTAATCATTGATTATAGGAGTGCTAATTTCTAGTACAACAAAAATTTATTTATTCAGGATATTAATTTCTAATAGTATTAAATATATAAATAATTAAAGCACATTTCAACATAATATTATCTGAACAGTATTAGCAATGATAAAATGCAATAACAATAATCTTAGATTGTTCCTATTTAATACTGATAGTTGATGGGAAAGGAGGGATTTTAATAATTTCAAAATACTGAGCATTTAATAAATTAATTGATTACAGAATCTATAACTATATGCATACGCACAATTTAGTCATGTAAGTGGAGAGAAAATGGAATTATGATATGACGATAAATTAATTATTTACAACAATGTCATACAATCGAAAGTTTTTATTTGTAAAAAAGATATCACTTGAAGAAATGATCGCAATAAGATTATTCACTTGCTGTCAAAATTCCTTGACAAATATAGTTTCTATATAGACTAAAAACTTATACACGGTAAAATAAATACGCGATATTTTTAATAGAATAAAAACAGTCTTAGCAATTATATATTCGGATTTTTAAGCACATTTTTCAAAAGGGCACTAATCAATCTTTGTTTTAAGAACGGCGAAGTATTCGTTGTATTAACAAGGAATACCACATATTAAGCAACTGTGGTAGAGGTACTAAAGTTATCGATGTACACAATAAATCTTTTATTCTCATTCTCTCTCTTTCTCTCTCTCTCTCTCTCTCTCTTCTCTTTCTCTCTTTGTCATTCAAAATTGGTATCCTTTCCTTTGTAATCACGGAAAAGCTATACTGTCTCCAATTTATTTTACGAGAGACTATATAAATTAAGAATATCGGGCATGCAATTCTAAGGTAGATCAGCCTTTTGTTTGCTTTCCATCGTTTTGGAAACTTTGGCCCCAATTGAAACACAATGCAAGAATGTCTAATTTGATCGTCAAATAGAATTATAGCTCATTGCAGAGCTTTGCCTTTGATATCTCTGTAAACTGTCCAATTTCGTAAATCGCAGGCTCTATTTCAGTCTCTGCGAGTATCTGCTGCAACCATTGCTTTATCTGTACAGGATGCTCATCGTTTTTCTCTCGTTCTTTTGGAGATCTAATTATTTCGGAATCATCCTGATCTAAGACTTCTTTATCAAATTCTCGCAAATTAGTTTCAGTTGCTTCATTTATCAATTTATCTAGCTCAGAAGATTCTGTAGTCATACAAGACATCCCGAAAGACTGTACATTCTGTGAGTATGATTTATCAAAAGCGTGCAGTCCATCTAAGGATACGTGTGTCAGACCAAGTTTGCGTTTTATAATCAAAAGCGGCGAATACCTTGATATGGATAAAGTGTCTTTAAAAATCTTTAATGCATTGGTCTTTATGTTATGCGAATCTCGCAGCTCATTATTAGTGAAAAGTGTGGAAGGCAGACTTGAAATACGCATAGTTCTGTAGTCAGATATAAAATCTTTGCAACGTGGAAGGCTCAGATGATCTCTGGCTTTTTGATCTGATGATTTGGTAATTGATTTGTCAAAACTGACATGATCCTTATTAGCATCTTGATAATCTGCAACTTTATATGGTTCCACATCCTTTACTGTAATACTATTTGATCCATGCGTCTCGATATTACCGAACTGGCGTATTCGTTCCTCTAACTCGTTCTTATCGTTCAGGACAACTACTGATGATGGTAAGAAATTTAATGAAGTCTCTATTAGAGAAAGTTGCTGCCTGTGAATAGCTTCGGCTTGTCGGAGCAGTTGCTTCTCTCTAGATCGTAGGAGTTTCGTTAGACCTTCAAAACAATTTCTGATTTCTGCCTCAACCTGCAAATTGTATTTTTCTTTCGTAATTTTATGATTATATATAAAAATAAAAAACATTTTACAACGATTATTTTAAGATATCGATATTCTATGTTGAAACATTCTATGTATTATATTAACTATTGAATAAAAATTTATTTTATATTCTTTCACAGCATCTTTTATTACTATTTACAAATGATTTTATAACTGTACATTACAATATATTAAATTTACTTTTGTACACAAAAATTAATTCAAATCCATCTTTAACTCTATGTCTGCAATTTGAGGTTTTTTTCACATAAGCGAAATTTCATTTCCAAATAGCCTCATTTTTGCTAAAATTTCAATTTTTATTAAATAAAGATTTTAACATTTAAATTAAAAAATTAATAAGAGATGTTGAAAAAAAAACCTTGAATTTTTTTGAGTCTAAAACAATAAAAAATTTAAGCCGTAAAAAAACTTGGACAAAAGATTCGGATTAGATGGAGGGAGAATAAAAATATAATTGCAGAGGATAGTTAAGGATTTCCACAGTGAGTTAGAAATTCATCAAGGGGAAAGGAGAATAATTTCCATGGATGCTTCCATCTTGTCTCTAAGTACAGAGACTTCAATTTAAAAATGTACATTGCTTCGTATGTTTTGCTTTAAATGCCTTGTACAGTGACAACTTTTATCACAAAATTATACCATTTATTACTTTTTTTGTAAAGTAGTAAACAAAAAAAATAGAAAACATACAAGCTGCGGTGCAGCGAAAAATACACTACGGGATCTACTTAGTAGATTTGCATAAACGTAGGGAGGTGCAAGTGAAGTTACTCATACCTGAGCGGATTTCTCGTCCAAGAGTCTGCGTTTGTCCGCGATCAGTTTTATTCTCGACTGATTGTCCTCGCTGTCGTCCAGCTGATTCTGTTTGCCTGTCATGTTGGCTCTCCACGCGGATTCAATAACATAAATGCAAGCTCGACGGTCGACGCTCCACAGCCATTGCAATAATGCAATGCAATTTAATCGCGATTTGCCAATGTTGCTATTTTACCGATGGCGGCGGACTCTTGCACTAAAACGACACTAAACGCTTGTCGCCGATCGATCGACAGATGTCGCCGCTTGTGCGATCGGGCGTGGATGTACGAGAAAGGAGCGGGAGGGGAAGATGCATACGATGTGAAAAACGGTACAAGACGACGGGTGGGCAGTTTCGCGCGGCATAGCGCGGCTTTGTCTTCGTGGTGTGTTCGGGTATGATCGAGTACAAGTACGGGGATATCGGCGCGTCTTAGAATACACACATACACACACACACACATACACACACACATACACAAAGAAACACACATACACATAAATTTATACGTAAGGAAAGAAAGATACAGAGCGGAGCAGATCTCGCTCGTGTGTCTCGGAAGAAACGAGGAAGCGATTGTACTGAAAGAGATCAAGATCGAGAGAGAGAGAGAGAGAGAGAGAGAAAGAGAGAGAAAGAGAAAGAGAGAGAGAAAGGGAGAGATTGTGAATCACACACCATCACACGACGGAACGTGTTGGCGACATTAGGACGAGACTGGCGAGAGTACTATCTCTCTCTTTCACATTTGTTTATCTATCGATTTCACTTGTGTATCACAAAGGCGCCGGTGCTACCGGACGCCCGGTGGCTCTTGCTCCAATAGGAAGTGGCCTTGCCCACGTCGAATACGCCGGCTCGCGGCGCGACCAAGATTCCCTTTTTTTTTTGACAGCTCCGAGCTTCGGAGGACCCGAAGGTCCGAGGCCCGAAGACGACGGTGACGCGGTATTTGGAACGTTTCGCTGTAGACGACTTTGGAAAATTGGCGAAAGGTGTAACGCCAGTTTAGGTACGTATGCCTACCTTGCCTATGGTGTGTGTATTGTGTGTGTGTGTGTGTGTATGTGTGTGTGTGTGTGTGTGTGTGTTGGCGCGCGCGCACAGCGCACCGCCCGCAGGTACGGCGCCCACGCAGATATACGTGTGTAGGTTGAATGAAACGAATTTGGCAATTCTCTTCGTGCAACGCACCCGCGTACGCGCGTGTGCGTGGATCGGAAATCATTCAGAAAGCGCACTCGAGAGACGACACGACCTGGATATGGAAGGTCGCGCTAATACCTCGCGCATATCTTGTCGCGCCTGTATGTGTTTAGTGGTATTTAGGACCCGAACAAACGGTACGAGACTCCTCCTCGCCGAGCGTTCCCTCGCGCGCGTCTCCTCGCATTTTGCAAGCGAGAATCGTTTTCACGAGACGCGCTCTCGCGATTTCACGTGTGCTTTAACGGAACCCGTCATTCCCATAAGCAAACTCCTCTCATTGATTTATTAATTCATTAATGTATATTTTATACCATGTCGATCTTAAACCAGTATTTCTATACTTATATTTAAAGCCGTTTGATGTTTGGGTCTGAAGTTTGTACGAAGTAATCACAGAGCTCGCATTAGCATCTTCAAGTATTTACTTAAAACTCTTGCAGTAAGAACCGACTATAAATATCGGATTTAAATAGTAAGATCATCTTTCGAGCGGAGTTACGTTATAATTTCGACACCGGCATTGGAAAATCGATTGAGAAGAATAACGTAACATTTGCAAACAATATTATTTATTTATTGTGTACGTTTAATTTGAAAATCATTCGATGCTTATTTAACATTCGAAGCACATTTTTAACATTCAAATCATTGAATAAATTTGCTACGTTAGATAATGTCATTAGTTTCATGCCAATTTGTTTTTTTCGAGGAAATGCTTGTTAGACACGCTTGACATTCTAATCTTAATTATTAAAATAAATATCTCTAATATGACGTCGTTATATATAGATACATTTTAATTCACTCAGAGAATTCTACCTCAACGTCAATTAAAGAATCACTTTTTACGTTATATTTGCGAAGCAAGAAATTTAATTTTTAATTTAAATTTTATTTTCCATTTTTTATTATTCAAGTCTAGTTTAATGATCAAACTTTGATCCTTCCATTTGAAGGAGAACCAGTAGTTGTGGTTTGAGAAAACAATGAAGTTTTTTTTTTAAATTATCCTTGACGTAGATTTATTTTGCGTGACTTGAATCAGCCTCATTTCGAACATAATTCCAGTAAATTTGTCGGTATACAAATTGCGTCAATAATTCAGTGTTTTTTCAATATCGCCTAGTGATTTCGTTCTTCCGTGATGTGAAGACAAATCATATACGTAATAAATGGTATGTGCGAAATCAGAATTCTGCGTAAGCAGAATTTTTCAAACTTGTCGTGACAATGTAAAAAATACAACGAAATTCTTGTTCTCCCTTGCGTCGATTTCAACATCGCGTGAGATCGAGAGTCGAACTCGGATTGGCGCGCTCGTCTCACGCGTGCGCGGCGCGGCTGCGCGACCAGAACATTATAAGGTCGCAAGTCGCGCTTTTTTCGAATGATGTGAACTAATATGAACTCAGGGTGTACATAGGCCGACATTCATCAGATTTTATATTCAAGACCGTCCTAAATATGATAAGTAAGAAATCACGAACCAATGAGAGGACTGCATTAGCGTCTTAAGACGGTACATTACTTAAAACGGTCTTGAAATAAAGAATCGACTATGAATACCGGTTATAATCGAGTCTTATTTCAAGACCATCTTAAGTAATGTCTTAAGACGCTAATGCAGTCTTCTGATTAGTTCGTGACTTCTTAAGACCATATTTAAGACGGTCTTGAATATAAGATCTGACTATAAATACCGACCATAATCAGATCTTATATCTCGATCTTAATCCTAAAAATCCTAAAATTCAGCCAATAAAATACAGATTTCAATTTGGATTGGCAAGTCCATTGGCTGAATTTTAGACTCTTAGAATCAGAAATATAATATTTAAGATTGTTTTAAATGTAATTTGTAATGTAGAAACACTAACTACGTTTATACGTACAAATTAGATTTTGGATCGTTTGAGGATGCTGTCCCATGACAGTCGGAATTTCGGAAAATGGAATCTTGGAAAAGTAATAGCGTGGGGATCAATTAATCAGAATTATTGAGATGCATTATTCTTCGTCTGCACATATATGTTAAATATAAAATCGAAATTAAATTTTTATACGTATAAATATAAATATTTAGATGAGTAATGTTATTTTTCGTTTTATTAATTGGACATTTTATTGAAATTACGAGAGTAGATCAAATATGAACGAGAATTTCTTTTTATTATTTATTGAACGAGAATAAAAATATAAAAAAAAAATTATTTTTCTACATAGTCTCTGCTACATTAATATATTTTTGCCAGCGGATAGGCAGTTTGGCGAATTCTCTGAATTCTTAAAAAAAACAACAAACAAATGATAATTGCATTGAGACAAATCCATACGATTATCATTTGTTGTTGTTATCATTGAAAGAAGAATTGGGAAAATAATACGATTCGAGGCTAATGCCAGTATAAAGAAATTCGTGCGCAATTAACTGCAGACATAATCTACTACTTTTTATAAAAACGAAATCATCAAATTGCCTATCCACTGGCAATTAATGTAGCAGGGAATATGTAGAAAAATAATTTATTTTCTTTATATTTTTATTCTCGAATAAATGATAAAAAAAATTCTCGCTTATATTTGATTCATCCTCGTATTTCACATTTATTTTCAAACTTTTTTCAGTATATTTATATCTATATGTAAACGATGTAAGTAGTTAATTACTGATCTTATGTTATGATCACTAGTTAATAATTGCGGATAAACATGATTAATAATGCATATATACATATATATATATATAGTCATTACGATTATTTCATTAACTGAATGTGAAAAAAATCTAAAGACTGGTATTCATAATCGATTTCTTATATAAGTGTCATGAATCATATTAACATTTTAAAACATTTTAAAACTTGAAATAAGAATAGACCGTGTGAATATCACTTATACATTATAGTTCTTTATATCCGTTCTTTATATTTAAAATCGTAATATTGGTTCTATCGTTTTATTGGTTCATACGATTCCATAATCCAATTGAATATAAGATCAATCTTGAATATAAAATTGGACTAATAAATATCGCCCATCTGCAGTCTTGTATTTAAGATTGTGCTTGAACACCAGTTTGAAGAGTGCTAGTCATAAGATTTTCAGCCAATGAGATAATCGTATAACATTTCGAAATTTCGAGATAATAATTAGTTTATTCTGTTAATTGAGATTAATATACACTTAAATTTAAGAGCGGACTATGTACCGACCATAGTCCGATCTGTTTGCATTTATCATAAATTTGTATTTTCAAAAAATGTTTCGCTCAATGAAATGACTGCACAGCAAAAAATCTCGAGATCATACTGGAGATAAAATGTAAGACAATAATGTCATTTTAAGTAAGATGATAATATTATCTTAATGAAACGGAATCGTTTCACTGGTTAGATGGACTCTCAAGATCATCTAACTAGGAAACATAGATGTCTTCTTTCGATTTTGAAGTTTTTTGTTCTGAATCAAAATAATACATTTTTTTTTAATAACACACATTAAAAGTTCAAAATTAGAAGGGAACACTTCTGCATAAGATCTTTCTTCATAAGATCAGATTTTAAAAGATCAAACTGTAAATATTATCCATTAGTTCTATTTTGTATTTGAGTTTTAAGTCTGATCTTTTTATTTTGTTCAGCTATGTAATTTTATATATATATAGCGATTTCAAGATTATATTTCAGCAATCTTAAATATAAGATCAAATTGCTCCTTGAGTTTTTTCTAATAAATCATTACCTGAGCTTCAAATTTAGTGACACACAAAAAACTTAAACAGTAAAACGTAAACAGTAAGCAAATTAATCAATTACAATAAAGACCTCTCCGCAATAATCAAACCATTGTATTGATTTTTTTGCTGTTTCCTCACGTGCCGTAAAAACGATCAATTAATTATTATTTTCTACTATGACTGTAAATTTTTTTAATATTTAAAGATCTTATGGTTTAAAGGTCATGATCGACTCATCAAATTTAAGCAGTGAAGAAACGTAAACAGTAAGCGAATTGGCCAATTTCAGTAAAGATCATAATATAAGCAATAGCTAATACAATGTTGAATTTTTCTGTTTACGTTTTACTGCTTAAATTTTTTTGACCTTACTCTAAGAGTAAGTTATATAAAGCTTATATAAAGCTTATATAAAGCTTATATAAAACTTAAATAATGGCTTATAAAATGTATGTGAATAAGTAAAACTGATATAAAATTTATATCAGTTTAACTTTTATGCGAATGAGACAAGATTTCAAGATTTCGCAATATTTTAAACAATTTAAAAGTATAAACATTACATACACGTAATGATTTCTCAGAATTAAACTCCATTACCTAAGTTATTTTGTTTGAATGCAATCCTCGATACATACGAAAGTATGTTTACATTTTTTCCCATTGACTTTGAGATTTTATAATGTAATTTTATAAACAACTTGACTAACCGATATCTTATCGTTTATCCGTGTTTGTTACAGAATTGCCAAGCTATCATTACCGAGATATCTACTTGAAACGTAAAGATGAATAAAGTGGATTATATGGAGGTAACTCTCCCAAATTATTCTTACATTTTCAATTTCGAGGAGACGTTCAGTCATCACGAGACCAAACAATGGATGATGAAGAATTGGACGAACGGTTTTTACTATTGCGGATTATACATGATCCTAATATTCGGCGGGCAACATTATATGGCCAGCAGGCCCAGATTCGAACTCAGGGGAATACTGTGTCTTTGGAATACGTTATTGGCTTCTTTTTCTATTATCGGCTTTACTAGAACGGCGCCCGAATTAATACACGTTCTCAGGCACCACGGATTACTTCACAGCATTTGCATACCAAGGTCGGTTCTTTCATGTATTAAGTTTCATTAAATCCCCAAATCTTTTTATAATTATTGATTAATTTTACATTTCATTGTCAAAAATTGACATTGAAAGTAATAATTGATCGATATTTATCATTGATTTCTTTTTCAAAATTTTCAAAATTTAATTAATGTTTTAAGGTGCAACTTTGATTGTGGCTGATATTTACACAGTCGGACTATATTCAAAACCATCTTTAATACAGTCTTAAGATATCGTAAACCAATCACGGAGCAATTATATTAGCATCTTAATGCTTAAGACTGTTTTAAATAAGAATTGACTACTCAGTCTATAATTATTATTTTAAAAGATTCTTAAAATCTTAAGTTCTACTAAATATAAAAATCGAATTGCGCTTAGAGGTTTTTTTTATATTTACGAATCAATTATCATTTGCATATCTATTATCTTTAAGGTTTATATACGTATAAATAAATATTATATAAATATTATATAAATGACAGTACTCATAGTCGATTTTTATATTTAAGATCGTTTTAAATAGAATCTTTTAAAATGATAATTATAAGCTGATACTCATAATCAATTCTTATTTGAAGCTATTATTAAATAATTTTAATAATTTTATGTAACTTAAGTTATATAAAATTTATGTTTTATATACTATTTGTTTTTATTAAAAATTATTTAAATTATTTTAAAATTATTCAAAAATTTATTAAAAATTATCTTTGAAACAATGAAAATTTAAATAACATCGATAAATGTTAAATGAATAAATATATATTTAAGTATATTTAAAATGTATCAAACATATTGTATTCTAATGACTATTTTACAAAAACCAGATTTTGAAGAAAATTGATATTGATACAAATTTATATTAAATAATGACATTAGACAATTACGCAACACAATGATCGCAATTTAAAATTAATATAAATCTTGTAACTGAGAACGTTTTACAAAAAAGTCATTAATTTGATTGCAGTTTTATCGAGCAAGATTGCGTGTCGGGCTTCTGGACGTGGTTGTTCGTACTGTCGAAATTACCCGAGCTCGGCGACACGATCTTCATCGTGCTGCGCAAACAGCCACTAATCTTCCTGCACTGGTATCATCACATTACCGTCTTACTGTACTCCTGGTTTTCCTATTCGGAGCACACCGCGTCCGCGCGATGGTATGTCGTGATGAACTACTGCGTCCACTCGATCATGTACAGCTACTACGCTCTGAAGGCGATGCGATACAGACCACCTAAAGTAATCTCCATGGTGATTACCACATTACAACTTGCCCAGATGGTAGTCGGTTGCTATATCAATATATCTGCCTATCAATATCTGGAGAGCGGCAACGTGGATTGCAACATTTCTCGCATGAATATCCATTTTAGCTTCGCGATGTACTTGAGCTACTTTGTCCTATTCGCGCGTTTCTTCCATAAGACGTACCTGGCTGGAAAGAAGTCCGACAAAAAGCACTTTGCCAATAGCGCACCTGGTCACATCGGCTATAATGACAAGCTCAAAGTCAACTAAGGCATTAATCGGTACACTAAGGCGCTCTTTTCTCTATCTTTCGTCCCTTTTCCTCCGCTCTCTTTCTGTCCCCAACTTTCTTTTTTTATTTTCCTCCATTCTTTTTTCTATTTTTTCTCACGCCGCTGGTCGACGTAGCCATACATCCAGGATCTATTCATGCTAGAAAATATTAGGGTTTAACGGCTTCTAGGATTCACGTGTTCAGTGATACTATCGCTAAACTTAAAGTTTTATGGGTGCGTTTTTTAATTATAATAATAATAATAATATGATACATGATTATTTCCATTTTCTTTTTCTACTTCAAAATTATTTTATTAAATAATTGTACATTAATTGAATTTATTTATGTTAATATGTATATATTTTTTAGTTGAATATAACAGTGTAATTTCGAATATATACATATATATATTTTTTTTTTACATGACTTTTAACATAAGCGTTTTATGTTCGTTTTGTTAATACTAAATAAATACGTTTTTATTTATTTGAGATAATATTTTTTTGAGATGGAAGATATTAGTTTCAGGCCTCCAAAAACATGTAGACTTGCCATTATATTGGAATCTCCCTTCTAAGATATGAAATTCATTAGAACGTCGAAATGTAAAGTTACATATAGAGCCTAAAATACACGCTCTAAATTTTTAGAATTTGTAAATACGTCTGTGACAAGAATTTAGATTTATAGAGTTCATATATAGAATTTGTATATCCTAGGAACTATCGAATCTTAAGTTCATAAATCCTAGGCATCATATTTTTAAAACTCTATTTAGATTCTAGGAGCCGTACGTCCTAAAAAATTATAGATCTTGGGTGCGATGTTTCTCAGGATCCTTACATCCTAGGACTCGTAAGACAGTTTTTGTGAATCACAAAATCTGTCAATCCTCGAGTCTATAGATTCTAAGATATATTTAAGATACATATTTCTCAGGATTCGTACAAGATCCTAAGATTTATAGAATTCGTGAAACAATGAATTGATGAAATTTTCGAGTCTACAACACCCAGGATTCATATTTCATGCGATCTTTAGATCCTACGGTCTATCGATCCTTTAGTAGATTTTTTAGGATCCTTAGGTCGTAGGATACATAGATTCTAATCAAGGATCCTTAGCCAATTAGTCCGCCTATGCGCGGAGGATATCTTAAGGAGGAGGTTCGCTTGGAGGAAGAAATATATAGCGATTCTCCTCTTTTCATTTTTTTACGTGTAATTAGTAAAGAGCTACTTTTGCATGTACTGTGTGCGAGCGTTTCTCAAGTCCGACCGGCTGTTGCACAATTGTTATTATGATTTTTTGTTACTATCTATATCTCTTTTGCAATTGAATATATATATATATATATATATATATATATATGTATATACTGGGTATTATTTAATAATAATTTATAAGACCAAATACATATGCGTGTAAATAATAATTTCTTATAAATCCTATATGACACCAAATTCTAAATCTTACTTTCCATTATCCTATCTTGAAATCGCTTCAACTATATAAATCCTATAAACGTCAAAGATTATATAATTTTCAATGATTTAATCAAATTTCAAAGAAAAAAAGAATTCGAGTTTCAAATGTCATTGTAAGCATTAACAATCCATAGACTTATTATTTATTGAAAAGAGAATTTCTTATTATTATATTCATTTCTTCGTCATGCAAATATTCATAATAAAGATTTAGCTTGTGAAAGTAAAAATCGCAAAATGTGCACGGTGCATTGTTTGATGAGGCCAAAAGAATTAAGGATACATGAAATGTATCCTTAAGTATGCAAATAGTTTATTTTTTAATCATTTAAATTATTTATAGAATAAATTTTATAATATAAAAAACATACTTTAAAAATAAATTTGAATTGCATTAAAATATTCTTGGAAAGATTAGGTCTTATATAAATAGTTATAAATATTAATCAGTGACTAATAAAATTTTCAAAATAAAGTTATTGCAGTGTTTATAAGAAAGATTGTGTGAATATCACGTATCATAACAATACTTATATTTTTACATTTAGAAAAGTATATAAAAGAACTTAAAAAATATTTTACGCACTTCTTTTCATAAATTAAAATTTCTGCAATTATTATATGGAAACATTTTCTAATCGCTTGTAATTTAACGTTCATTTAATTATATAGTAGACGTAAATTCGTCAATTAATAAATAGTCAATTGTGAGAAAATATAGTTTAATATCTATCTACTGTATGGATTACAGGTCAGACGGTCCATGCTGGCCTTTTCGTTCAGGTTATTTGGTATTATATATCTATAAAAATAAACGTGATTGTAAAATAATTTCTGATATACGCGCGTGGATAATTATAATATATGATTTAATATTTTGGTATATTAGATCTTTATAATAATTTTTGTAGTGTTTTAATTTTAATTATAAAATGTATAAAACATCATATATATATATATATATATATATATATATATATATATACAAATAAAAATACCATGAATACCAATGACTCATGTAGCATGATAATGATAATTATATAAAGTTGATACAACAAACACAACGTATAAATAATTGATCACTTACGTAATATTTTATGCAGATATTAAAGTCGATTGTTCTTATCGTATGAATTTTAATAATATCCAATAGATAAGGATTTCGGAAAAAAATTATGCGACTGTTAATTTTCGTTCATAAATACTTAATTCTAACACATACATTTTTTTATATATGTGTATATCATTGATTGTTTACTATTGTATCGCCTGTTGTGCAATTCTCCTTATTTCAAGCTCACCTTTGTACTTTTCATTGCTTTCTGCACAAATATATCAAGTTTCACGTTCTTTTAACGTGATTTATCTTGTGTTGATAGCGTGATCGTATATATCATTTTTGTAAGATATTATGCTGTAAAACTTACCAAATATTTTACCAACAGAGCGTATAATCTATTATTACGTGACTTTACTTAAAATAAGCTTATCTGCATATTTATCTCATCAACAGAACGAAGCGAAACATATGTTATAAATATAATAAATTTTTATCTTTTTTTCGCTATAAATTATTTACATTTCTATTATATACAAAAAACCTGGCAAAATATAAATAATATTTCCAATAGAATAATGAAAAAGTCAATATTATACAAAAACATAAGTAAGATTTTGTTAAATAATAAAATATCTTATAGATTTTGTTAAATAATAAAATATCTTATCAAGATTTTTGACATACATGCACTAACACACACACACACACACACACACACACACACACACACACACACACACACACACACACACACACACAAAATATATGATAAAAAAAATATGGCATATATAAATTATTGATTGTTGTGTGTCACATTATTCTGTGAAAA